>NPIE01000538.1_pt1 | contig 247072 bp, 208 predicted proteins | sample 8637661 | NCBI WGS metagenome assembly NPIE01 (sample SAMN07420842, study PRJNA396082) | bioreactor metagenome | isolation source: sample BA12 brine-fed electro-methanogenic bioreactor BA | place: Japan: Kochi | collected 2016-12-09
TGGCATGCCTTTGGGTAACAACTGCCTCCAAATAGCGCAAAAAAGGCCAAACTTCAGGGGTCGAGCATGCTCGACCCACCGGAGTCCGTGGATCAGAGGCCAGAGTCAAGAGGCGGGAAAAAGCATCAAGCGGCGAGGGAAAACCACAGCGGCGGCTCGCCTTCAAAGTCCACCGATCTTTTTGTGAGATGGATTCGAGGCACTATACAGAAGCCAATAACCAGGAGCCAAACGCTAAAAGCCAAACGCCAAGCGATCTGTCGGAATATTTTGGCAATTGGAGGGCAGGCGTCGGGATACATCCCGCCGCTACAAAATCACCTAACCCGTAGCGGCGGTTCGCGAACCGCCGTTTCGCCTTCAAAGCCCGCCGATCTTTTTGTGAGGTGAATTTGAGGCACTATACAGAAGCCAATCGCCAATCGCCAACAAGCCCGGCCGCCCGGCTCACTCCACCGGGTCAATGCGCAGCGTGTACGTGCCCGGCTGGGTCGTGTAGCGCATCATGCCGCTGATGATCACGGTCGCCGGGGCGTCCGGCCCGACTTCCAGCGTCCAGCCTGCGGCCTGGCCGCCGCCCGGCATCAGCACGCGCGTGACGTCCTGCCCGGCGCCGGAAACAACCTGCACCAGGAAGTCCTGCGGCAGCGCGTTGCTGATCCGCGCCCAGCCTTCCGCGTGCCAGTCATGCGCGCTTTCCGCGTCATCGAAGTACCCGATCTCCGGGATGCTGATGTCGTCCAGCACCCAGCCGTTGCGGGTGAAGGCCTGGTCTGTGACGTACTCAAACCGGATCAGGACTTCCTGCCCGGTGTAGGGCGTGAGGTCGATGGATTCCTGCGCCCAGGCAGCATCCGGGCGGAGCGTGCGTTCGGGGTGCTCACCCAGCGTTACCGGCAGGTACAGCGGCTCGCCGTTCCGTTCGACACTGAACAGCACCGTGTCGTGGGCGTTGTACTGGTTCAGGAGCGTGATCAGGTTCGCGGGGTCGTCCAGCGCTGTGGAATCGAGCGCGACGAGCTTGTCGCCCGGCTCGATCCCGGCGGAGGCCGCGCTGCTGTCCGGCACCAGCTCCAGCACCGTCCCGGAAACCGGGTCAAAGCGGATGCCCAGGTAGGGCGCCGGGCGGGGTTCCAGCCCGCCCACGCTGAATCCCGTGAAGCCCGGCGCGAAGGCGCGGTTGTTGGGGTCAGCGTCAACGGTCGCGGGCGTTTCCAGCGGCTGCCAGGTGGCGCCGCCATCGGTGGAGAGGCTCACATAGCCGTAATCCCAGAACGGCTCCATCTCGTACCATGTGCGGAACTGGAGCGTGGCCTGCGCGACACCCCGCAGGTCGAAGGCGCGGGTCAGGCGCGGATTGCTCTGGTCGGAGCGATTGGCCCAGTAGATATGCTGCCCGCTGAAGGCATCGGTCGGCACGACCGGCACCACGGTGTTGCCCTCAAAGCTGAGCGTCAGCGTGCGCGGCGTGTCGCTCTCCAGGCGGAGGTAATTCGCGCCGAACTGGTTCACGTCCTGCGTCTGCACCGCGGCCGGATAGGTCGTGATGCGCGCGCTCAGGGCCGGCCCGCTGTCGCCCAGATTCAGCCGTTCATAGCCAAAGCGCCCATCCGCCAGGCCGCGGTCATTGAGCAGGTTGGCGATCAGCCAGTCGGCATAGACATCGGCGAAAGTCACCGGCGCGCCGGTCTGCGGATCGGTGGCGCCCAGCGTCGCCAGCGACGCCTCAATGCCGTTGATGCCGTCAGCCGGCTCGCGGCTGTGGACCCCCACGAAGTCCGTCCCGAAGCGTTCCGCCAGGTAGGTGAAGAACAATGCCGCCGCGCCGTAGTGGGCATCCGGGGCGTCAATGCTCCAGCTGTTAAGCTGGATGGTGGGGTTCGCCAGGTAGTAGCCGACGGCGCTCAGGCGTGTGCCGACGGTCAGGAACGCGCCCAGCTCCGCGGCGCCTTCCGTCACCCAGGTTTCTTCGTTCTCGTCCTGGTTGTGCTGGATCATGTGGACAAACTCATGGGCCAGCACGTAGGGGTAGGCGGAGGTATAGAACGGGACGTTATCGACGGCAACCACGAACATCTCGTGCTCGTTGCTGCTGGCGAAGACCTGGCGGGGGTAGGCGCTGTTATCGTTGAAGTAGCCGCCGATCGAGTCCCCGATGTTCGTCACATTCAGGATGTAGATGTGCGGGTCGCCATCAATGCCGGGGTTGGCCTCGGAGCCGTATAGCTCGCGCACCGCCGGGAACAGGCGCTCGTCCAGGAACACCGCCAGCTGCTCCAGCACCAGCGCGTCGTATGGCACGCCCGTTTCCACCCACAGGTACACGCCCGGCGCTTCGGCGGCCAGCGTCGCCTCCACCGCAAAGACCTCGTCCCGGTCGTTATGCCCCACAAAGAAGGTTTTCACGTCGCCTACCGCGTAATCCGGCGCGCGGGGAACCGTGATCGCGGAGGCGCCGCTCAGCCCACCCAGCCGCTCCGCCAGGGAGAGCGCATCCCGCACGGGGATCTCCACCGCCTGCAGCGCCAGGAGGGTGCGCAGGCTGTCGCTGTTCTGGAGGGCGGTGCTGTCCCCCTGGGCGAAGGCGCCACCCGCCACGATGAAACTAAACACGAACACGACTACCAATACGACCGGGGTAACCCTGCGAACCATACCACTGCTCCAGATGGCTGACGAAATTGCTATATCATAAATGGATATAGCTGGCTGTGAATTAGGCAATCTATCCTATTTCTATGGATATATTTTACCCAATTTGAGCCTCGGCTGCCCCCGCGTAAGAATCGCGCAAGAAATCTGCCGGGGGTGTCTCAGGTCGCTATAATGAAACGTTGTAACGACTTCAATCGCCAGTGGGTGAAGGGGAGTAAACACCAATGGCCGAACGTTTTGAATTCAAAGCCGAAATTCAGCAACTGCTCAATATCCTGATCTACTCGCTATATACGGAGCAGGAGATTTTCCTGCGGGAGCTGCTCTCCAACGCTTCGGATGCGCTGCACCGCCTGCAGTTTGAGATGCTCACCGCGCCGGAAGTCTTCCAGCCGGACGCTCCGCTGGAGATCACGCTGAGCGTCGATGAGGAGGTCGGGACGATCACGCTGCGCGATACGGGCATCGGCATGACGCGTGACGAGCTGGTGACCAACCTCGGCACGATCGCCCAGTCCGGCGCCGCGGCCTTCCTGAAGGCGCTTCAGGAGAAGGGCGACTCCGCGACCAACATCATCGGGCAGTTTGGCGTGGGCTTCTACAGCGTGTTTATGGTGGCCGACCGCGTGCAGGTGACCTCGCGCTCCTACCTGCCCGAGGCCGCGCCCGCCCGCTGGATATCGGACGGCTCCGAGACGTTCGAGGTCGAGGACGTGGATGCCGCCGCGATGCCCCAGCGCGGCACGGAGATCGTGATCACGCTCAAGGAGGATGCCAAGTCCTTCGCGGATGAATGGCGGCTGCGCCAGATCATCAAGCGCCACAGCGATTTTGTGGCCTTTCCGATCTACGTGGGCGAGCCGGAGGACGGAGAGCCGCGCACCCCGGCCAACCAGCAGACCGCGCTGTGGCGCCAGTCCCCGCGGGGGGTGGAGGACGACGCCTACCGCAGCTTCTACCGGCAGGTGACGCTGGACTTCCAGGATCCGCTGGCCTGGATGCACCTCAGCAGCGAAGCCCCGCTGGATTTGCACGCGATTCTGTACGTGCCTTCCGCGCGCGACCGGGGCATGCTGGCCCCGAAGGATCATGGCCTGCGCCTTTACAGCCGCAGCATCCTGATCCAGGAGCGCACGCCCGACCTGCTGCCGGATTATCTGCGCTTTGTGGAGGGCGTGGTGGATTCGGAAGACCTGCCGCTGAATGTCTCCCGCGAGAGCGTGCAGTCCAACACGTTCGTGCGCAAGATTCGCAGCAACCTCGTGCGCCGCATCCTGCGCGAGCTGAAGGAGCTGGCGGAGAAGGACACGGATCGTTTCCAGACGTTCTGGGATCAGTTCGGCATGTTCGTGAAGGAAGGCGTGGCGACCACGCTGGAGGATCACGAGCATCTGCTGCCCCTGCTGCGCTTCCACTCCTCGCAGACGGGTGGGGCGGCCTGGGTTTCGCTGGCGGAATACGCGGCCCGCATGCCCGAAGGGCAGGAGAAGATTTACTACCTGTTCGGGGAAGATTTGAAATCGATCACCAGCAGCCCGCACCTGGACCCGTTCAAGGCGTCCGGCGCGGAAGTGCTGTACCTCACCGAGCCGATCGACTCGTTCATGATGATGGCCCTGCACGAATACGAGGGCCATGCCTTCCAGAACATCGCCGACGCGGATGCCGACGTGCCGGAAACGGAAGAAACACCCCCGCAGGGCGACGAAGTGGCGGCCGACCTCTTTAACCCGCTGCTGCAGCGCTTCAACGAGGTGCTGAGCGAACGGGTCAGCGCGGTGCGGGAGGCCAAACGCCTCTCCCACAGTCCCGCGCGGCTGGTGGTGGCGGATGACGCGCCCGGCGCGGGCAACCTGGATCGCGTGCGGCGCTATGTGGATGAGGATTACCAGGTTTCGCGGCGTGCGCTGGAGATCAACCGCCGCCACCCGCTGATCCGCGGCATGGCCCAGCGCCTGCACGCCGACGCGCTGGACCCGGTGGTGCCGGAACTGATCACGCAGCTTTACGAAAACGCGCTGCTGATCGAGGGGATTCACCCCAACCCGGCCGAGATGGTGGATCGCATCCAGGCGATCATGAACGCGGCGGCGGGGGTGACGGCTCGGGGCGGTGCGGTGATGCCCGCGCCCGACTCGGCGGTGGCGGAAACTGCCCCGGCAGATGACGCGGGGTCGGAAGCGGACGTCGCGGGCGCGGAGGCAGAGTCGGCGGACACTGAATAGACGCGCTGCAGCGCCAACCCGGAGCCAGCGCCAGCCGGTCTGGTCCACTGTGGGGGCCAGGCCGGCTGGTATTGTGAAAATGCCCTAAAAAGTGATTGCCTTGCCGGGTGATCTGGGCTATATGTGTAGTGCAACGATCATTCGTGAGGCGAGGACTCAATGGCAAGGCTCGTGGTGTTGGGATCGTCGGCCATTGTCCCGGACATGGACCACGACAATACGCATTTTGTGCTGGAGGGGCAGGAGAGCGTCGTCCTTATTGACTGCGGCTCCAACCCTATCGCGCGCCTGCGCAAAGTAGGCATCAGTTACGAAAGCCTGACAGACATGATCCTGACGCACTTTCATCCTGATCATGTGCTGGGGGTGCCGATTCTGCTCAACAACATGTGGTTCCTGGGGCGGCAGCGGGCGCTGCGGGTCTATGGCCTGCATCACTGCCTCAACCGGGTGGAAGACATGATGCTGATGTTCACCTGGGACGAGTGGCCGGATTTTTTCCCGGTGGCGTTCCACAAGGTGCTGGAGCGTGATAACCAGCTCCTGATGGAGAACAACGACTTTCGCATCACGTCCTGGCCGGTGCGTCATTATATCCCCACTATCGGGGTGCGCATTGAGAACAAGCGCAACGGGTTTGTTACGGCCTACAGCTGTGATACCGCGCCGACCCCCTCGCTGATCGAGCTGGGGCATAACGCCGATCTGTTCATTCATGAAGCGACCGGCGATGATGGCATCGGGCATTCCAGCGCGCGGCAGGCCGGGGAGATCGCCCGCGAGGCCGGGGCCAGGCGGCTGGTGCTGGTGCATTACGAGGTCTTCGGGCGGCATGGCTCGATTGACGCCAGCCACCTGGTAGCCGAAGCCGAGGCGACGTTTGACGGCCCGGTAGAGCTGGCCCAGGACTTCCAGATTTACGAGGTCTAGGCCGCCGGGCAGCAGCGCACCACCCCCAAAGGAAAAGCCGTCGGGCAGTAGTCCCGGCGGCTTTTTGGGTTAAACCGGCGTGTTCAGGTGGGGGGTCAGGATTTGGGCTTGCCTGCGGGTTTTACGGTGGCATGCAGGAACTGGAAATCGCCCCGCGGGGGCATGATCTCCTGAACCTCCACGATCTCAAAGAGCATCCGGCCGATCTCAACGCGGTCCCCGACTTCGGGCCGCTGCACATGATTCATAATGCCGCCGGGGTGGGAACCACCCATCACCACATAACTGACTTTGTATATCATAAGTGCTGGCGCCTGAATAACGGACGGCGCGCCTCCTTTCGTCTGCTGCTTCCCCCACGCACCTGACTGTGGCCCCGCCGGGTTATGCCTCCATGTTACGGTGGCGGAGCTTGAAAGAGAGGTCGCTGGCCATGTTCCGCATCACGACATAGCCGATCGCGGTGTCTGCTGCGCAGAGCCGCTCGAACTCCTCCCGCTGGAGCACAGCCAGCCGTGCCCGGGCGGAAGCGCACCGGATCGTGGCGGAGCGCTCTCCGTAATCCACCAGCGCCATTTCGCCCACTATCTGCCCGCGCCCCAGAAAGACCGCCGTCTGGGTCATATCCGGGGTATCGCCCAGGATCACCTCGACCTGGCCCTCGGCGATGACATACAGGGCATAGCCCTGCTCGCCCTTGCGGAATATCACGTCGCCATCGCTGAAGTCTTCCAGGTGCGTGATCGCGGCCAGGCGGGCCAGCTGATCATCGTCCAGCCCGTGAAAGAGCTCAACGCCTTTGAACAGGTCCACCAGTGGTTGTGCTGCCATACAGCCTCCCCCCGTAGCAGTCGGTCGCCACGTAACCGCCGGTTGCCACGCGACCGGACAGGCGCATTCAGCCCGTTTCAGGTAGGATCAGGGGGCCGCCGCCGCGCGGGATGCATCTCCCGGTCGCGCGCGCATATCCCCCTATAAGGGCATTGTACAGCGTTCTTAAGGGCGACACAAGACAGGCACGATTACCGGGGTCCGCGGCCAGCCTGTCATAACGCGAAGGTTCGGGTGAGAGACGGAGGAGAACCCCATGGAATACCGCAAACTGGGACGCACCGGGCTGAAGGTCAGTGAGCTGTGCCTCGGCACGATGACCTTTCGCTGGACGAGCACCGAGGCGGAGTCGCTGGCCGTGCTGGACCGCGCCTTTGACGCCGGGATCAACTTCATCGACACGGCGGACGTGTACAGCCGCTGGGCGGAAGGCAACGATGGCGGCGTGGCGGAGGCGATCATCGGCAAGTGGCTGAAGACCAAGCCGCGCAACCAGATCGTGATCGCCACGAAGGTGCGCGGGCGGATGTGGGATGGCCCCAACGGGGAAGGCCTCAGCCGCCAGCACATCATGCTCGCGGTGGAGGACAGCCTGCGCCGCCTGGGGGTGGAGGCGATCGATCTCTACCAGGTGCATCACCCCGACCATGACACGCCCCTGGAGGAGACGCTGCGCGCGCTGGACGACCTGGTGCGCCAGGGCAAGGTGCGCTACCTGGGGGCCAGCAATTACCCGGCCTGGCTGCTGACGAAAGCCCTGTGGATCAGTGACAAACACGGCCTGGCCCGCTTTGAGAGCATCCAGCCGCACTACCACCTGCTCAACCGCCCGGAGGTGGAGCCGGAGCTGGCGGCGCTCTGCCTGGATCAGGGCCTGGGCATGATCCCCTACAGCCCGCTGGCGGCTGGCTTCCTGACGGGCAAGTATCGCCCCGGTCAGGTGCCGGAGGGGTCGCGCGGCGCGAATGACCCGCGCATCCAGGCCCGCATGACCGAGCGCAATTTCGCCCTGCTGGACGCGCTGGAGGAGATGGGCCGCGAGCGGGGCAAGAGCATCCTGCAGATGGCGCTGGGCTGGCTGCTGACGCTGCCCCAGATGACCGCGCCGATCATCGGGGCGAACACGGTGGAGCAGCTGGAAGGCTCGCTGGGCGCGGCCGGGCTGCGCCTGACCGAGGCCGAGATGGCCCGCCTGGACGAGCTGACCGGCGGAAACCGGGCCTGGGATCGACGGGGCAGCTAGCCTCCGGCAGGGGGTCGTGCAACCCGTATTAGAAGCATCTCAGAAATGCATCAGAACCCCGGCGTGTCACATGAACGCGCCGGGGACTCATGCTATACTCGGAGCAGAACACAGGTGTAAGAGGAATGTTTTGATGTTCCGGTGTTTTCTGACTGTGGAGATGAGCTGCTAAACCATGATGCGTTTTGATCGTTTTACCGAGCGTTTGCAGGATGCCGCTGCCCGCGCCAATGAGATTCTGATGCGCTACGGGCATAACCAGATCGATGTGGAGCATTTCCTGCTGGCCCTGCTGGAACAGCCGGACGGCGTGATCCCGCAGGTGCTGGAGCGCACGAATGTCGATGTGGAGGCGATCCGCACCCGCCTGGACGAGGTCCTGAAGGCCTCCCCCAAAGCGGCGATTTATGGCGGCGGGGCGGGGCAGGTGTTCATCACGCCGCGCGTCAAGCGGATCATCGATCAGGCCAACAACGAAGCCAACCGCCTGCGCGACGAATACATCAGCACCGAGCACGTGTTCCTGGCGATCCTGGACGAACACGGCACGGCGGTGGCGCGCATCCTCAGCGAGAATAACGTTTCCAAAGAACGCGTGTATGACGCGATTCAGGACATTCGCGGCGGACAGCGGGTGACCGACCCGCAGGCCGAAAGCCGCTACCGCACGCTGGAGAAATACTCCCGCGACCTGACCCGCATGGCGATTGAAGGCAAGCTTGACCCCGTGATCGGGCGCGACGACGAAATCCTGCGCGTGATCCAGATCCTCAGCCGCCGCACCAAGAACAACCCGGTGCTGATTGGCGAGGCGGGCGTGGGCAAAACCGCCATCGTGGAAGGGCTGGCGCAGAAGATCGCCACCAACGATGTGCCGGAAATCCTGCTGGGCAAGCGGGTCGTGGCGCTGGACCTGGGCGGCATGATCGCGGGCAGCCGCTTCCGCGGCGAGTTTGAGGAACGGCTCAAAGCCTCCATCGAGGAAATCCAGCGCTCCGAAGGCGAGATTATCCTGTTCATTGACGAGCTGCACCAGGTCGTGGGGGCGGGCGCGGCGCAGGGGGCGCTGGACGCCAGCAACATGATGAAGCCGGCCCTGGCGCGCGGCGAGCTGAACGCCATCGGCGCCACGACGCTGGACGAATACCGCCAGCACATCGAGAAGGACTCCGCGCTGGATCGGCGTTTCGCGCCGGTGTTTGTAGACGAGCCGAGCGTGGATGAAACGATCCAGATGCTCAACGGCCTGCGCGACCGCTACGAGGCCCACCACAAGGTGACGTTCTCCGATGCCGCGCTGGAAGCCGCTGCCCGGCTCTCCCACCGCTATGTGACCGACCGTCACCTGCCGGACAAGGCCATCGACCTGATGGACGAGGCCGCGGCCAAGCTGCGCGTGGCGCTGTACTCCATGCCGCCGGAGTTGAAGGAGATGAAGATCGAGATCGACCGCGTGCGCTCGGAGGAAGACGCCGCCAGCCTGGCGCGCGATTACGAACGGGCCGCCAACCTGAAGGCCCAGCGCCTGCGCCTTGAGGAGGAGTACCAGCACCTGCGCGAGGACTGGCAGCAGAAGAACTCGCTGGATGAAGTGGTGGATGTGAATGACATCGCCGAGGTGGTGGAGAAGTGGACGGGCATCCCCGTCAACCAGATGATGGAGACGGAAGCTGAAAAACTGCTGCGCATGGAAGAAGTGCTGCAGGAGCGCATCATCGGGCAGCAGGCGGCCATCGGCGCGATCTCGGACGCGATCCGGCGCGCCCGTTCCGGCCTGAAGGATCCGCGCCGCCCGATCGGGTCGTTCATCTTCCTCGGCTCCTCCGGCGTGGGCAAGACCGAGCTGGCCAAAGCCCTGGCCGAGTTCATGTTCGATGACGAAGACGCGCTGGTGCGCATCGACATGAGCGAGTACCGCGAGTCGCATACGGTCAGCCGCCTGTTCGGCGCGCCGCCCGGCTATATCGGCTATGAGGAAGGCGGCCAGCTTACGGAAGCGGTCCGCCGCCGCCCGTACCGGGTCGTGCTTTTTGACGAGATCGAAAAGGCGCACCCCGACGTGTGGAATGCCCTGCTCCAGATCCTGGAGGACGGCCGCCTGACCGACGGGCAGGGCCGCGTGGTGGACTTCCGCAATACCGTGATCATCATGACCAGCAACCTGGGTACGGAATACGCCCGCAAGGGCGGGGCGCTGGGCTTTGTCCCCGGCGATAACCCGGAGCTTGTGGCCGATCACAAGGCGATTGAAGAGGCCATGCGCCGCCACTTCCGCCCGGAGTTCCTGAACCGTATCGACGAGATCATCATCTTCGACCCGCTCTCGCTGGAGAACGTCATGCAGATCGTGAACCTGCAGATGGGCGATATTTCCGAACGGCTGGCGGAGCAGGGCCTGGCCGTGGAGCTGAGTGAGGCCGCGCGCGAATGGTTGGCCCAGCAGGGTTACGACCCGCAGTTCGGGGCGCGCCCGCTGCGCCGCGCGCTGCAGCGCTTTGTGGAAAGCCCGCTCAGCGTGCAGCTGCTTAAGGGCGAGTTCGAGCCGGGTGACCTGGTGGTGGTGGATGAGGCCGAGGGCGAGCTGGTGTTCGAGCGCAAGGCGGGCGAAGCGGCTCACCTGATCCGCCACGAAACCCCGCGCCAGCGGCCCGCCGCCCCGCCGCCGGAGGACCTGGGCGACGACGAGGAATCGGCCAGCAGCGACCAGCCGATCGTGGTCTGGAGCCAGGATTAACGCCCGTCTGAATCAACCCTTAAGCCCGCCGTGAGGATGCTTCCTGCGGCGGGTTTTCTTATGTAAATGTCAAGTCGCCTATGATTGCTTTTAGAACTGATGTTCGGTATAATTGTAGTGTTCGCTGGACCAGTAATGCAGAGGGGAAACAATGGCATTTACGGGGCTGGTTTTAACGGAAAGTCTGCGGGATATCAGCGTGCTGAAGACCCTGAGCGTGACCCGCCAGGAGGCCATGCGGGTGGACTGCCCGGCCGATTTTCAGCCGCCGGTGTGGACGGCCCTCACCTTTGAGGGGAAGGATGATCGGGCCGACCTGATCGCGGCGCAGCTCAGCCGGGCGCTGAAGCCGCGCTGGTATACGAACTTCTCCACCGGGACGCATGTGTACGTCATCTTTGCGCGGCGCATCTTCAAGTATCGCCGGGGGGATCGCGCCGCCCGCGCCCACGCACGGGCCTACGCCCTGGAAGTCGGCATCCCGCCCTGGCAGCTCGACTGGGCGGAGTAGCCCCGGTCGATGCCGGTGCATTGTCGATGCTGGCGCATCGTCGTCGCCGCATCGGCAGCGGCCATTACGCAGAACGCCCGCCGTCAGGCCTGACAGCGGGCGTTTTTTATGCGAAACGGCGACTATAGGGTGCAGGGCTAGAACGGGAAGTGGGTCGCCTGCCCGGCCACGATGTACCACGCCACCAGCAGCGCGCACAGGAACGCGCCCGTGTAGATGCGCCCGGTCTTGTAGATGAAGTACGTGAGCAGCAGCGCCACGATCGCCATGATCGGGATGAACTGGAACGCGACGATGGTCAGCAGCGGCTCCCCGAAGGGCATCACCCCGCCGGAGAGCAGCGGCACGTACTGGATCAGCAGCAGCACGACGAAGCCGATTACCAGCAGCGCGACGTTGATCAGCATGGCGCGGCCCAGCCCAACCGGCTCCCCGCTGGCATCCACCCGGCGCATCTGGCCGGCCAGGGCCGTCCCCAGCACCAGGAAGAAGAACCCGAAGAACGGCAGGTAGGCCAGCATGATGCCGAAGTGCCGGGCGCTCATGGGCTTGAAGGCCAGCACCCACAGCCGGAAGTCGATCTTGAACAGCCAGTCCGCCAGGACGAGCAGCAGGTAGGCCGGGACGATGATGACCACGGCCAGCAGCAAAGCCTTACCGATCCTGCGGAAGTCGAATTTCCCCGCCCAGGTCAGGCCGTAAGCGTCGGTGTTCCCGCCCTCTTTTTTGTTCAGGCCGTAGTGCCAGGCCAGGAACAGGATCGCGGAGATGAGACCGTTGCCCACCGCCCAGATCACCAGCCCGGTGGTGATGTTCTGCGGCCAGAACGCACTGGCCGGGAACCACTCATTCCCCCGGTGCTGGAGCCAGTAGAAGGTCAGGATCGGGATGAAGGCCAGCAGCGCCGCGCCAACCCACCACCCCCAGCTCCTGAGGCCCTTGAACGCGGGCAGCGGGGCGGCCAGGTCCTTGAAGAACGCGCTTTCCAGCAGCAGCCCGCCCAGCGGGAACATGAACAGGATCATGCCGATCAGGGCGATAAAGCCCCCGATCTCGCGCCAGTGCCACACCTGCTCGCCGGGCGGCAGATCGTTGCCGCCGTCCAGCGTCATCTGGAACCACTCCACCGCGTTGCCGATAGCCACCGGCGAGATGTGGTCGCCGGGGTGCGTGGTGCGCGGCATATAAAGCTGGCGCGCGGTGCCGTCCTCGATCGAGCCGTACAGCTGGCCGACGACGACGGTTTCATCCGTGTCGAACAGGGTTTGCAGCTTCTCGGTGTCCACGATCTCGGGCGCGGTGTTGGCGCCCCACATGAGCTGGGCGAATTCGTCCCACTCGCTGAAGATCAGGGCCAGGTTGCGCGGGAAGTCGGCGGTTCCCTCCGGTGCGCCAAAGGTCCCTGTTGAGGAGCCTTCCAGGATCATGGCCTTGTAATCATCCGGGTACAGCCCGGCGGCGATGCCCACCGCCCAGCCGCCCATCGAGTGGCCGCTGATGCCGATGTTGTCCTTGTCCACGATATCGAGCGTGCGCAGGTAGGCCAGCCCGTCCGGCCCGCCGAAGCCGTTCGCCAGCGCGGGCGGCTCGGAGTAACCGTGCCCGGTCTGGTCCAGCGCGAGCACGACATAGCCCCGCCGCGCGAACTCAATGGCGAAGCCGTCCTGGGTTTCACGGGAGTTGATATAGCCATGAATGGCGAGGACGCCGGGCGCGGGGTTTTCGTTGCTTACCCCGTCGGGGATGTAGAGCAGGGCGCTCATCATCGTGCCGTTGGTCCCGGCGAAGCGGACATCACGAACGGTGATGGTGCCGCCGGAGGTCTGCGCGAGGTACGCGATCAGGCTGCCGGCCAGGACAATCACCAGGGCGAGTGCCAACAACTGCCACTTCTTCATCTCACTTCTCCTCCACAAACATGAACCCACACAAAAACACCAGTATGCGGCGCAGGAGGATCAAGGATGCAGGATGGCGATGCCTGCTCTCTTTCTCATTCTAAGGATTTATCATGAATTTGTAAATCAACTAAACAAAATCACAGGAATAATAGAAAGTTTTCATCATTTCCCCCAAAAAAATAGGGGGGTATTGCGGGCAGAGCCGCCTATACTGAAGGGTAGCGCAACGCTTTCAAGGGGAGGGATTGGCATGACGAACCAGACACAGAATACGGGCGGGGTGCGGCGCTGGCTGGTGAAAACCGGCCTCAGTGTGGTGCTGCTGGTGCTGCTGCTCTTTGGCGGCGCGGGGCGGCTGGACTGGGGCGCGGGCTGGGTGCTTGTCGGGCTTTTTGTGCTGCAGCAGGCCGCGACCGGGATCGGGCTGTGGCGGGCGCATCCCGGCCTGCTGTCCGAACGGGCTGACGCGGATCAGCAGGCGGGCGTCAAGGGCTGGGATTTGCCGCTGGCCCGCTTTGGCGCCGTGATCCTGCCGATGCTCACCTGGCTGGTGGCCGGGCTGGATGTCCGCTTCGGCTGGACGGCCCCGCTGCCGGGATGGCTGGTGGTGGGCGGCGGCGTGGTGATGGCGCTGGGCATGGCGCTGACCACGTGGGCCATGATCGCAAACGCCTGGTTTTCCGGCGTGGTGCGCATCCAGCACGATCGGGGGCATCAGGTCGCAACCGGCGGGCCGTACCGGATCGTGCGTCACCCGGGCTACCTGGGCGCGATCCTGTACGATCTGGGCGCGCCGCTGCTGCTGGGCTCCTGGTGGGCGCTGCTGCCTTCCGGGCTGGCGATCGTGCTGATGACGATTCGCACCGGGCTGGAAGATCGCACGCTGCAGGCCGAGCTGGAGGGTTACGCCGGGTACGCGCAGCGCACGCGCTGGCGGCTGCTGCCGGGTGTGTGGTAGGCCGGGCGGCGCTGCTACCTGCCCAGGCGCTCGTACAGCTCCACGCCCAGCATGCCGATCAGCACCAGCACGCCCAGCCCGATCACGATCACGCCGATCAAGGCGGTGGAAAGCCGCTGTGACAGGCGCGCCGGGGCCGGGGTTGGGGTGGGCGTCAGCGTGGGGCTGGGGGTTGCGCTCGGTGAGGGCGTGACGCTGGGGCTGGCCGTCGGGCTGGAGACAGCCGTCACCGCGGGGGCCAGTGCGCCTGCCGCAGTTGCGGTCGCCGTCGCGCTGGGCGTGGCGGTCGGGGACGGGCGGGGCGTCTCGCTCGGCGTGAGGGTCGGCTCCACGCGCCGGATGGTGAGTTCCTGGCCCGGCACGATGACCGATTCCATCACCAGGTCGTTCAGCGCCAGCAGCTCGTCAATCTCCAGATCGTAGCGGATGGCGATGCTCCACAGCGAGTCGCCGGGCTGCACCTGGTGCGTGGTGGGCATGGGCGTGGGCGTGCGGGTGGGGGGCGGTTCCTGGCCGGGGGCCAGCCGGATCACGATCTGCTCCCCCGGCTGGAGGATCACGCCGGGCGGCAGGCCGTTCAGGTTCAGCAGCTCGTCCAGCGTCAGGTTGTAGCGCGCGGCAATTGACCAGGCGCTCTGCCCTTCCTGGACGGTGTGCGTTTCCGGGCCGGGCGGCGGCAGCGTGGCGCCATCCGGCGGGCGCACGTAAATCTCATCGCCGGGGAAGACGATCGGGTCATCCGGCAGGTTGTTCAGGCGCAGCAGCAGGTCGAGCTCCACCTCATACACCGCGGCGATGTCCCAGGCGGTCTGGCCCATCTGGATTTCATGCACGATCGCGCCGTCCTCGCGCGGTTCGGCGCGGGTCACGGGGATCACGATCACGGGGGCCGCGGCCTGCACCGCCCGCGACGCGCCCGCGCTGGGGGCGTAGTTGGAAGGCGCGCCCACCACCAGCACATAGATGTTCTGCCCGCCCGCGTTGGCGAAGCCCGCGCCCACATGGATATGCCGGTTGGAGGTCATGGTCTGGTAGTGGATGCCGCTGTTCTCCCACCACACCACACCCTGGCGCGGGGACATGTTCGTCCCGCCCACGATGTTTTCCGCCACGTAGCCCACATAGCCGGCGTTCGTGGCGCGCTGCTGCGGGGAGCTGCCGCCTTCCCCGGTGTGGCTGAAGGCGCGGTTAGCCGCCATCCAGGTGGCGTGGTTCTGCGCGGCGGCCATCAGCGACCCGTTCACGCTTAAGGCGGGCAGGCCCAGCGACGCGCGCAGATCATTGACCAGGGCGATGATGTCGGCGGAGGATTGCGCGGCGGCGGGCGCCGGCGCCGCCAGCCCTGCGGCCAGCAGCCCGGCGATCAGAAGCAGGTGAAGGATGCGTTGGCTCATGACCGGGAACTATACCGTTCACCCGGCGGCGTGGCAATCCCTGTCAGGCGGCCGTCAGGCAAGCGCCGACTGGCGGGCGGCAGGCGTGGTCAGTTAACGCCGTCAGTTGATGACGTTGACCGTCACCTCGCAGGCGCCTTCATAGCCATCCTTGTCACGGGCGACGGCGCGGATCGTGCGCTGGCCCGGGCTGATGGGCTGGCCGGCGCTGCAGTTGTCTGTGCCGCCCAGACAGTACTGGTACACGTACTCGGTGCGGACCCGCGTGCCGTCCACGTAGAACTCGACCTGGGCGATGTTCTCCGGCCCTTTGTTCTCGCGCACGATGGCTTCCATAAAGACCGGGCTGGTGACCGTGGCGCCATTGGAAAGCCCGCTGCAGGTCACCCGCGGGGCCTCACACGCCGCGACCTCCGGCGCTTCGTCGCCCAGCACCAGGATGATCTCGCAGAAGGCGGTCTGGACCTGTTCGCCCAGGATGGCCAGCACGCCAATGGAGATGACGGAGACCAGCACCAGGACGAGCGCATACTCGACCAGGCCCTGGCCCTGCTGTGGATAATAAATCGCAGATGATCGCATTCCTGTCATTGACCTCTAAGCATTAGCATGATAAGGGAACTGCTAAAAGAACGATTATTCATATCATAGAGGGTTTTTTGTGACAGGGGAAGAGGATCGGGGAATTCTGAGCATATAATGCTAGCAGGTTAATGTGTGATAAATTAGCTTTGAATTTACTATGAATAAAGGGTATGGCTTGCGGCAAGTGTTTCATCCCCCCTTGCGCCCATTGCACCATTCCCCGGCCCGGTGGTAGTATGAATCCAGCGTCGTCTGCCCGGAGCCTCCCACCCCCGGGTTCGACCCAGGAGGAAACGCCCTGATGCCCCTCACGCTTGAGCGCCAGAACGCTTACCGCGCCCGCTACGCCCAGATGCAGCCCGGCTGGGAACCCGCCACCGCCGTGTATGAACGCCTTGTTCGTTCCGAACTGGCGGCGCAGGCGCGCCCGCGCCTGCTGGACCTGGGCTGCGGGCGCGGCGGGGTACTGGAGCAGCTTACCGATGTGGAGGGCCAGCGCCCGGTGGGCCTGGACCCTGATTTCGCCTCGCTGGCGGCGCATCGCCTGCCGGGCCTGGCGCGTGTCGCCGCGCCCTCGGATGCGCTTCCCCTGCGGGCGGGCAGCATGGACCTGGTGATTTCCGCCTGGGTGCTGGAGCACCTGGTCGCGCCGGAAACGACGTTCCGGGAGGTCGCGCGGGTGCTGCGGCCCGGTGGCGCGTTTGTCGCCCTGGCGCCGAACCGCAACAGCCCGGTGACGCTCCTCAACCGACTCCTACACCCCCTGCAGCGGGTGCTGGTGCCGCGCCTGTATGGCCGCGCGGAGACGGATACCTTCCCGGTGGCCTACCACGCCAATACCCGCGACCGGGTGGCCGAGCTTGCCGCGGGGGCGCGGCTGCGCCTGGAGGCGTTCCATGCCATCGAGGACCCGACCTACCTGGCCTTCAATGACGCCCTGTTCCGGCTGAACAGCCGGGTGGCCCCCCTGCTGCCCCCCGCCATGGCCGTGCATTTTGTGGCGGTCTGCCGCAAGCCATAAGCGCCGCTGGCGGGGACAAAAAGTGAAGCCTGCGTCCGTTACGGGATCGCAGGCTTCTTGGGTTATAGCACCCCGGAACCGGGCGGTGGCTGGCCAGGGGCCTGTGAGTGATACGGATGGCCGCTGGCCGCTACGGACCGGGCCGGGGTGCTCCCCCCCTCAGCAAGTACGCTACTGGCGCAGGCGGCTTACCGGGCTTTGATCCGGAGAATCGTCACCAACAGATCGTCAGCCCAGGGCGGTGCCTCCGGGTTTCCTTCACAGGTCGCCAGAATCGCCAGTTTCTCCTGGGCGGTCAGCCCGGCCAGCGCGCTTTCCAGCACGGTGGCGGGCGCGGTGTCAACCCCCAGCGCCGTCACGTAGGGCGCGGCGATCGCGATTTCCGGCAGGTCACGGGCATGCCCCGCCTGGAACATCACCAGCAGGGCCAGCCGTTCGTGCGAGGTCATCGCGCTGAGCGCCCGGTGAATCACCACCGGGGCGGGAAGCGGCGCGGGTGCAGGCGTTACCTCCCCAACCAGGGCCGCATAGGGCGCCAGGCTGGTTTGCAGCGCGTTCGGCTCCAGCCCCACCGCGCCATAGAGCGCGCGCAGGGCCAGCTGCTCATGCACCGTCATCCGGGCGATAGTCCAGCGGATCGCTTCCGGGCTGATGCGGCTCACCGCCGGGGTGATCACCGCCGGCTCGACAAACGTGGCCGTTTCGAACAGCGCCGGGTCGATGTAGGCGATCAGCTCCGCCACGGCCCATTGCTCCGGGAACTCAACGACGCCGCTGCCGCTGAAGATCGCGCGGGCGGCGGCCTGCTCATGAAGGGTCAGCTCCCCGGCGATTGCGGCCCAGTCTGGCACAGGGGCGACGGTGACGGCCCGCCACATGACGCCCGGCGGGACCCGGTCCACGGCACGGTTTGCCAGGGACGGGTCAAGCGTGACCGCGGCCTCCCAGACGGCGAACTGCTCCGGCTCCGCGACGGCATGGTCGCCGAAGATGCGCAGGATCGCGATCTGCTCATGGACGCTCAGGTCATGGACGACATCGGAAAGCGAGGGAATCTGGCCCTCAGGGGCCTGGGCGGCTGCGCCGGTCGCCACGAAGCCAACCAGCACAACGCCAATGACAAACCAGCGTACCAATCTGCGTAACATGGTGTCCCCCCTAATCCGCAGGTTGTACTGCAATGGCAGTCTATTCAGTTGTGGGTACGCTGCTGCTCTGGTGGAAACGCAGCCTGAAGCTGGATGCTTTCAAGCGGGGGGAGGATGTGGAGGCCCGTGGCCTGCGACGCGCAATGCTGAGGTGTGATGCCCGCTACCAGTAAAGAGTCACTCACATTCCAATTCAATCATAATTTTGCTCAATTTACAAGATACCATTATGTTAAGAGTAACCTTATTATAGAAATTTCGTCTGGTTAATCGGGCGCGAAACGGGCGACCGTGCCCCATATATGACAATCTGGCGCGCAAATGCAGACCCCTCCCCTAATTTATGGGGGTAGAGTTACAATGGGAATGTGCTATGATTTTAGGGGTCAAGCGGGCTGCTCACAGCAGCCCTATCATTCGTGCATCACTGTACAGCATCACAGGGGGTGACTATGAATGCCTCACAGGTTGTAATCCAGATTGACGGCCTGACCAAGCACTATGGCAGCGTGCAGGCCCTCAATGACCTGAACCTTGAAGTGTATCAGGGGGAGATCTTCGGCTACCTGGGGCCGAATGGCGCCGGTAAAACAACCACGATCCGCATGCTGCTGGACCTGATCCGGCCGACCGCCGGCTCTGCCCGCATCCTGGGCCACGATGTGAACCAGGACAGCGTGACGCTACACCACCGGCTCGGCAACCTGCCCGGCGAGCTGGCGCTGTGGGATCAGATGACCGGCTGGGAGCTGGTGCGCTACCTGGGCGGGCTGCGCGGCGGCGTGGACGAGGGCTATGTGCGCACGCTGGCCGAGCGCTTGGACATGGACATGAACCGCCGGGTGAAGGACTGTTCCTCCGGCATGAAGCGTAAGCTGGGCCTGATCCAGGCCATGATGCACCGGCCCGACCTCCTGATCCTGGACGAGCCGACCAACGGGCTTGACCCGCTGGTGCAGCAGACCTTCCACCAACTCATGCGCGAGGTGAGCAGCGAGGGCCGCACGGTGTTCCTCTCCTCCCACAACCTGCCCGAAGTAGAGGCGATCTGCGATCGGGTGGGCATCCTGCGCCATGGGCGGCTGCGCGCCGTGGAGCGCATCGCGGAGCTGAAGCAGGTGCGCTTCCGCTGGATGACGCTGAAGGTGGCGGATGGCGCAGACCCGGCCCGCTTCGAGGCGCTGGACGGTGTTTCGGATGTGACCGCCGAGGATGGCACGCTGCGCTTCCGCGTGACCGGCGACCTGGACCCCGTGATCAAGGCGGCGGCCCAGTATCACGTGATCGACCTGACCTATGTGGAGCCGAGCCTGGAAGAGATTTTCCTGGAGTACTACGGCGGCAACGGCGGGGAGGCGTAGGGCCATGAACAGCAATCTGGGGGTGATTTTCCGGCGCACGCTGTACGATAACCGGCGCTCGATCCTGTGGTGGAGCGTGGGGATTGGCATCCTGGCCTTCTACGTGACCGTGGTCTTCCCGCTGATCAGCGAGTTTGAGCAGTTTAACGAGCTGCTGGAAAGCCCGATTTTCGGGGCGCTGTTTGGGGATATGGGGGAGCTGGACTATACCACGCCGGAGGGTTTCCTGGGGATCGAGTTCTTCACCTGGGCGCCGCTGGTGCTGGCCGTCTATGCCGTCACGTTTGCCGGGAGCATCGTGGGCGGGGAAGAAGAACGCGGCACGCTGGACATCCTGCTCAGCACGCCCGTCCCGCGTTGGCAGGTGATCGTGGAGAAGTCCGCGGCGTTTGTGGTGGCGCTGGTTGTGATCCTGGCGGTTGCCACGCTGGGGATTGTGCTGGCGGTGGCGATCACGCCGGAGCTGGAGATTGACGCGAGCAGGGTGATGATGGCCATGCTGAATATGATCCCCACCGTGCTGCTGATGGCGGCGCTGACCCTGTTCCTGACGACCGTGCTGCGCTCGCGGGGGCAGGCGGGCGGGATTGCCGCCGGGATCATCGCGGCCTCGTACTTCATCAATTCGTTCGCCGATATGGCCGACAGCGGGATCATGAAGGCCCTGCAGAAACTGTCCTTCTACAGCTACTATGGCCCGTTCACCGTGCTGACGCGCGGCGTGCAGTGGGGCAATTTCCTGCTCCTGCTGGCGATCGCCGCGATCCTGTTTGGACTGGCGTTGTTCTTCTTCCAGCGGCGCGATCTGTCCGTCTGACGCCCCGCATGGCAGCCTGCAACCATCGTATACCTGAGGGTGGAGGACACAAGGCATGGTTAGGAGTGGCATCATTTTCCGGCGGGCGCTGCACGATGCGCGCATGGGAATTCTGGGCTGGGGGCTGATGTTCGCGTTTCTCGGGTTTGTCGTGATCTCGATGTTTCCGCAGATCGAAGGCATGCTGGAAGCGTTTGGCCCGCTGCTGGATAACCCCGTGATTAAGCCCCTGGTGGGCAATATCGAGGAATTCACGACTCTGGAGGGGTTTCTGGGGGTGAAGCTGTTCAGCATGCTGCCCCTGTTCCTGGCGGTGTATGTGGTCATGTTCGCCCTGGGCATCGTGGCCGGGGAGGAAGAGCGCGGCACGCTGGATATCCTGCTCAGCACCCCGGCCTCGCGCCCGCAGGTCGTGCTGGAGAAGTACGCGGCCATGATCGTGGCGCTGGTGGGGATGCTGGCCCTGATGCTGGTGGGGATGATGCTCGGCGCGGCGACGCTGCCGGACTTCCCGCTGACGCCGGCGCAGCTTGTGACGGCCCTGGTGAACACCCTGCCCGTCACGCTGTTCATGGCCTCGCTGACGCTGCTGCTGTCCACCGTGCTGCGCTCGCGCAACACGGCAGGGGCGATCGCGGCGGGCGTGATCTTCGGCTCGTACTTCATGACCACGCTGGCCGAGATGGCGGGCGACGCGGTGGAGCAGGTCAAGTACCTGTCGTTCTACCAGTATTACAACGGCGGGACGATCTTCATTCACGGGATTACCTGGCCGGGCTTTATGGGGCTGCTGCTGGGGGCGGCGGCGCTCCTGGCGGCGGCGGTGTTCTTCTTCCAGCGGCGCGACTTGCTGGGCTGAAGGCGGCACGCAACCGATCGACGGGGTGGCTTCCATTACCGGGGCCACCCCGTTTCTGATCCCGCTTTTTTATACGACTCTGATACTGCTCTTATATTTTTTTGACATTTCAGCGCGACACTGGAAGCGTAGCAACAGGTAGCAAAGGAGGGTAGTGGCATGTTGATGCGTTATAACCGTTACAATCCGTTTCGTGAGATGCGGCAGATGATGGATATGCTGGAGCGCGATCTGTTACCCTTCGATGATGAAGTGGCAACCAACCCGCTGGCGCTGGACATCTCCAGCGATGAGAAGTCCGTGATCATCCGGACCGCCGTCCCCGGCGTGAAGGAAGAAGACATTAACATCGAAGTCAAGGACAACGTGCTCAATATCAGTGCCGAGACGCGTTTTGAGCAGGAAGACAAGCAGGAGAACTGGCACCGCCGGGAGCTGCGCTACGGCAGGTTCAGCCGGTCGGTGCGCCTGCCCGAAGACGTGAAATCGGGTGAGGCCGACGCCCAGCTTGAGAACGGGATGCTGACGATCACCATCCCCAGGCAGGCGCCCAGCCCGGCCCAGAAGATCGCCGTGAAGGCCCGCCAGCTGATCGAGGGCAACGGCAAGAAGAAGTAAGCCATCTGTTGCATCACCATTGCGGCGGCGGTTCCCATGTGGAGCCGCCGCTTTTTGTTGTGCGCGGCGCCCGCTGCTGCTTCGTGCAACGCCCGTTGCTTTGTGCAACGTCCGTTGCTTCGTGCAACGGCAGGTGCCGCCCTTGCGTATAGATCATCAGACGCAGTAATGAGAGAGGGTTACCCATGAATGGTTCGGCATCAAAAGAACGGGCTGATCAGGTTGCAGGCGGCGTGTTTATGATCGGCATGGCCATCCTGTTTTTTTCCGGCTACTGGTGGCCGGGCATCCTGTTTGTCAGCGGCGCCAGCTCGCTGGCGCGCGGCATGGCGGAGGGGCGCGCCTGGTACAGCGTGCAGGGCGCGGTGTGGATGATCGGAATCGGGCTGGTGTTCGCGGTGGGCTTCAGCCTGCCGCTGCTCTTGATCGTGGTTGGGCTCAGCACGCTGCTGGGCTACCAGTTCCGCCCGCCGTTCCTGGAGGGTGACTCCGAGGACGACGCGGAGGAGCGCCCGGCCCGCAAGCTCAAGAACGCGGATGGGCTGGCTTATTACGATGCCGAGTACGAGCGTGAGCTGGCCCGCGAAGCGCAGTACGACCTGCTGCTGGACGAAGAAGAGGACGAGGACACGTTCTAACGCCGGGGGCGTGGCAGTCGGGTGGAATCCCATCCGCGCGCGCCCTCTGCGTTTTTCGCCTGCCGGGCGTCATAAAAGACAATTCAACACGGATCAAGATGATCCGCCGGTTCAGCCTGAACCGCCGGAACAGGTTGTTCCGCCGGAACAGGTTGTTCCGCCGGAACAGGGGAATCTAAAAGCGGATTGGTTTGGAATCCCATCCGCGCACCCCTGCCGGCAAATGTTTTTTGTGTTTGCGCTTGTCGCTCGGCGCTGTGCCGCTTTTCGCTTTCTCTTGCCTCTGGCCTCTTGACACTTGTCTCTGCTTTCGCTGGCCGCTATGCCGCTGGCGAAGCATGCTTCGCCACTACCGCTGGTCTCTCTCTACACCCGCCGCCCAAAATCCGCTACAATACCCCCTGCAATCGAACAAACGAGCAGAATAACCGCAGCGGAAAGAACCATTCACCATGCCAGAACCGTCACTTCTTCAGGGCCTTAACGACCAGCAGCGCCAGGCCGTCTCCGCCGGAGCCGGGCCGCACCTGATCCTGGCCGGGCCGGGCAGCGGCAAAACCCGCGTGCTCACCCACCGGGTCGCCTACCTGATCCGGGAGATGGAGGTCATGCCCTACCGCATCATGGCCGTGACCTTCACCAACAAGGCCGCGCGCGAGATGAAGGATCGCATCGCCCGGATGCTGGGCGGCTATGAGCTGGACGGGCTGGCGATCGGCACGTTTCATGCCCTGTGCGCGCGCATCCTGCGCGTGGAGGCCGACCACACGCCCTACACCCGCGAGTACGTGATCTTCGATACGCGCGACCAGCTCAGCGCCGTGAAGCAGGCGGCGGTGGAGCAGAACATCGACATCAAACGCTTCACCCCGCGCGCGCTGCTGAACGCGATCTCCGCCGCCAAGAACGAGCTGCTCACCCCGGAGGTCTACAGCGACCGGGTGGATACCTACTTCGCGGAGGTCGCCAGCCGCGTGTACCTGCGCTACCGCGACCTGCTGCGGGAGAGCAACGCGCTGGACTTCGACGACCTGCTGATGGAAACGGTGGCGCTGCTTTCGCGCTATACGGAGGTCGCGGAGAAATACCAGCGCCGCTTCGAGCACGTGCTGGTGGACGAATTCCAGGATACGAACTTCGCGCAGTACAAGCTGGTGGAGGCGCTGGCCCTCCCGCAGCAGAACATCTTCGCCGTGGGCGACCCCGACCAGAGCATCTACGCCTTCCGGGGCGCGGATTACCGCAACGTCGTGCGCTTCGAGCGCACCTACCCCGACGCGCGCAAAATCCTGCTGGAGCAGAACTATCGCTCCACGCAGAATATCCTGGACGCGGCGATGGCCGTGATCAACCACAACCCCAACCGCACGCCCAAGCACCTCTTTACCGACCGGGGGCAGGGCGCGCCACTGACGCTTTACGAGGCCTATGACGAGGACGACGAGGGCCGCATGATTGTAAATACAATCATGGAGCTGAACCAGGACGGCCGCCATAACCTCGGCGAGTGCGCCGTGATGTACCGCACGAATGCCCAGTCCCGCGCGCTGGAGAACGCCTTCACCCGGGCCGGGATGCCCTACCGCATGGTGAGCGCTACCCGCTTCTACGACCGGCGCGAGATTCGCGACCTGCACGCCTATCTGCGCGTGATCCACAACCCCAGCGACAGCGTGAGCTTTGAGCGGATCATCAACGTCCCGGCGCGCGGGATCGGCAACAAGACTCTGCAGCAGCTCCGCGACTGGGCGGAGCAACAGCGCGCCACGCCCGGCGCGGCTGTCCTGGCGCTGCGGGAGGGGGCTGAATCGCCGTTCAGCCCGCGCGCGCGCCGGGCGCTGGAGGACTTCGCCGCCCTGCTGGCGACCTGGCAGGCGATGGCCGCGGCGGGTAAGACCCCGCTGCAAATCCTGGATGCCGTGATCGACGATATCGCCTTCGCCGCGTACCTGCGCGATGGCTCCAACGAGGGCGAGGAACGCTGGGAGAACGTGCTGGAGCTGCGCGAGGGCGCGGTGGCCTTCAATACGGTCAGCCTGGGCGATTACCTGACGGAGGTCGCGCTGGTGAGCGACGTGGACACCCGCGACGAGGGGGCCGACGCGCCCTCCCTGATGACCCTGCACAGCGCCAAGGGGCTTGAATTCCCGGTGGTGTTCCTCACCGGGCTGGAGGAAGGCACGCTGCCGCACATGCGCAGCCTGGAGGAAGAAGCCGAGGGCAATTCGGAGGCTCTGCCGGAGGAGCGCCGCCTGCTGTACGTGGGCATCACGCGCGCGATGGAACGGCTCTACCTGTCGTATGCCTTCCGGCGCTCCCGCTTTGGCGATTACGAGCCGAGCCTGCCCAGCCGCTTCCTGCATGACCTGCCCCCGGAGCTGCTGGATGGCTCCCCGCTGGCGCAGTCCTCGCGCGCCGCGCAGGACAGCTACGCCCGCATGACAAGCTGGATGGACGACGTGCCGGGCATGGGCGGCGGCGGAAGCGGGGGCGTGTCCGCGAGCCGTCCGGGGCAGCCCCGCTACCGGGTAGGGATGCGCGTGATGAACCCCCATTTTGGCGAGGGCGTGGTGATCGCCTCCAAGGTGTATTCCGATGCGGAGGAAGTGGACGTGCAGTTTGAGGCCGCGGGCCGCAAGCGCATCGACTCGAACTTCCTGGAGCCGCTGGAGTAGCGGCAGGGCTGAATTGCCGGCTATTCCGGGGCGTGGGCCATCTTGGGCCTTTACAGCACCCCCGGCAGCGCCTACAATGAAAGACGCGCGCCAGGTCTGGCGCGCTTTCCTGTTTGTGGGTGATAACCACTCATCGCGTGAAACCAATCCCGGCCTGCCCGCGTAGATCAGGGCAGGCCGTTATCTGAGTTAAAGAGGGTCACTGAACCATCATGGAACCCCAGATGTTGTACGAACTGATCGGCTACCTGGCCTCGGTGCTGGTGGCGATCTCGCTGATGATGCGCTCGGTACTGCGCCTGCGCCTGATCAACCTGGTCGGGTCGCTGGTGTTCGCCGTGTACGGCCTGCTGATCGGCGCGCTGCCGATCGCGCTGCTGAACTTCCTGATCGTGCTGATCAACCTGTATACCCTGCTCCAGATGCTACGGGCGCAGGAGTACTTCGAGCTGCTTGAGGTCGGCCCGGAGTCGCCCTACCTGCAGCGCTTCCTGCGCTTCTACGCGGACGACATCCGCCAGCTGATGCCCGACTTCGCCTATGACCCGGAAGGCACGGACGTGGCCTTTCTGGTGCTGCGGGATATGGTCCCGGCGGGGGTATTCCTGGCGCGGCGGGGGGAGGACGGCTCGCTGCTGGTGACGCTGGACTACGTGATCCCCGGCTACCGCGACCTGAAGGCCGCCCGCTTCATCTATGGGGAGAATCTGGCCTTCTTCAAGGACCAGGGCATCCACCACGTGTACAGCCTGCCGGGCAGCAAGCGCCACCGCGACTACCTGCGCCGGATGGGCTTCCGCCTGGCGAATTCCTCCACGTATGTGAAGTCGCTGAGCTAAAGTCACACAGGGCAATTCACTACGGATCCTCAGAATCAAACGGATCACGAGAATCTAAAGGCGGGTTGAGTTGAGCCGGGGCGTGGTTGTAGCCTTGCGCTTTTCGCTCGGTGCTATGCCGCCCGGCGCTCGCCGCTTTTCTTGTCTCTGGCCTCCTGCCACCTGCCTCTGTTTTTCGCTTGCCGCTACGGCGCTCGCCGCTTTCCTCTTGTCTCTGGCCTCTTGCCACTTGCGTCTGTTTCCCCTGGATTGACCGCCGCCCGCGCAAACGGTATAGTTCCCTGCGCTATCAGGGAGGGTTGTGCCTATGCTTGCAGACTGGCTTATCCCCACGCTGGCCCTGCTGCCGGTGCTGCTGGGAACATTCTGGGGGATCGGCGTGCCGTGGGCGCTCGTGATCCTGCCCCGCGCGGACTGGCGCGACCGCGTGCTTGTCCTGACGCTGGGGCTGGCCCTGGGCGCGATGCTGCTCACGACGGGCATGTTCCTGCTGGGGACTTTCGCCGCGATCACGCTGGGCGGCAGCCTGGCGGTCGGGCTGGCGCTGGCGCTGGTGGGCGCGTTGCTGGCCTGGCGTCGGACGGGGCAGACGATGCTCGCCCCGGCTGGGCCACGTGTCCCGCTCTCCCGCTGGGAGTGGCTGATTCTGGGTGCGCTGCTGATCGCGCTGGTCCTGCGCGTGATCCGCGTGGCGTACTGGCCGTTCGCCGCCTATGACGCGCTGTGGGTCTACGGCTACAACGGGCGCATCTTCACCCTCACCGGGCAGATTCCTGCTGAGATGGGCTACTACCCGCAGCTCCTCCCCCTGACGTATACCTTCGGCCAGCTGGTCTGGGGCGGCATCAACGATCATGCCGCGCGGGCCGTGATCCCGCTGCTGGGCGCGGGCAGCCTGGGCGCGGCCTACCTGCTGGGCGCGCGGCTATTCAGCCGCCGGGTGGGAATGCTCACGCTGGCGCTGTGGGCGTTCTTCCCGGCCCATGCGGACTGGGCGCGCTTTGGCGACCTGGAAGTGCCGCTGACCTTCTATTTCACGCTGGCGGCGCTGTTCTTCCTGCTGGCCTGGCGGGGGAGAGCGGATCAGCCCGGTCGCTGGCGCTACGCCGCCGCCGCGGGCCTGATGCTGGGCGGGGGGATGTGGACCAAGCCCACCGCCGGGGCGCTGGTGTGGGGCATCGGGCTGGCGCTGCTCGTGGCCGCGTTCCGGGCGCGGGGGGAGTGGCCGCGCCTCCGGGATCGCTTCCGGCTGGTGGTGTGGGTGGGGCTGTGGTGCGCCCCGATTGGCGGGATGTGGTATATCCGCAACCTGCTGCTGGGGCATCCGGCGCTCGTGTTCCCGCCCGGCTACTGGCTGACCCAGGCGCAGCGCAGCGGGCGGCAGCTTGGCCTGCCGCTGCTCATACTGGCCCTGCTGGTGGTCTGGCTGCTGTTGAGCAGGAAGCGTGCAGACTGGCGCTGGCTGCTGCCCGGGCTGGCGCTCATGGTCGCGGCGGCGCTGCCGTCCGCCGGGCTGGGGGATCGCATCCCCTACCGGCTGGGCGCGCTGGAAGTGGCCGCGCTGCTGGCCGGGCTGGCGCTGATTGCGGCGGGTGTGGGGCGCTGGTGGCGGGCGAACGCGGCGGCCGTCGGCCGCGAGTCGCTGGCGCTGGCCGGCGGAGTGCTGACGCTCGTGATCCCGTACTGGATCACGTGGTTCTGGTCGTATTCGTATCATCCCCGGCTGGCCTTCGCCATCACACCGCTGCAGTTACTGCTCGTGGCGCTGCTGAGCGCGGCGGTGGCCGATCAGCTCCGCCGGCGACTCAGCCCGGCCCGCCAGATGTGCCTGGTGTACGCCGCCCTGCTGATCCTGATCCTCCCCGGCCTGGCCTTCACCTTCCACGATACGGCGGGCTACCTGCTCTCCGGTGAGCTGCAGACCGACGACGACAAGCAGCTTGTCTCCAATTACGCCCTGTACCGCACGCTGGTCGTGCTGCGCGAGGAGATCGCGAACGCTGACCCGGCGCGCCCGGTGAGCATCGTGGCGCCGGGCAACCTGCGCCTGCCGTTCTTCTTCCCGGAGCTGCCGGTTGACACCACGCCCGTCACCGACCTGGCCGTGCTGGACGCGGGCGTGACGCACTTCATCGACGGCTCGGAGTCCGACGCCGCCTACAACAGCATCGGCCAGCCGGTAAACCCGGCCCGCGGCTCGCTGGGGGTGGCCCGCCGCGCGGAGCTGCTGGCCCACGAATTTGACGCCGACTTCTACTACGACGTGTACCGGGTGAACACCGCCCTGCGCTTCACGGAGCCGGGCTTCAACGGCTTTCTGGAGGAGCCGGTGATTTACCCGGAGCTGGCCGAGGTGCTGGGCTTCTCCGTCACCGGGCGCGATTTCTGGCCGGGGCGGCGCATCGTGCTGAACATCATCTTTCACGTGCTGGGCGAAACGGACACCGATTACACCATTTACCTGCACGTGACCGATGGAGAGAATATCGTGGCCACGTGGGATCACATGCCCGGCAACGACCGCTACGTGACGTCCCTGTGGGAGCCGGGCGAGTACATTGAAGATCAGCGCTGGGTGGAACTGCCGGCGGATGTCCCGCCGGGGACCTACCACGTCAACATGGGGCTGTATAACCTGCAGACCGGGGAGCGCCTGCCGGTGTGGGTGGGCGATGTGGAAACGGACGGCTTTCAGCTGATCGATGTGGTGAACCAGCTCAGCGGGCCGCCGGAGTAGGCGGGATGATCGGGCGGGCGGGGCGCCGCGAACCTGTGACGGAATTATAGACTTAGCCCGTAGTATTCGTTACAATTGGCGCATGGAGTGGGCTGGTGCGCCAATTCGCGTTTTTGGGGTTTGGTGTTCATGCGCGATCATCGGTAAAATCGATGAAACTCGTTAGAATACCGTCAGGCGCGCGCCTGATCTGCGCCAGCACGTCCTTTTACCAGTATCGTTTTCAGTACGCATATCGCCGGGCCATCGCCCCCGCCGGAGTGCTGACCGCCGGCCAGGTGGCTCGCCGCTAATCGCGACCATTCGGGAAGCAAAAAAGGCTGACGAATGACAGACAAGACCGTAACCATCCATATCGACGGCGTCCCCTATGAAGTCCCGGCGGGCATGAACCTGGTGGACGCGGCCCGCATCTACGCGCAGGTCGAAATCCCGATCTTCTGCTACCACCCCAAAATGGACCCGGTAGGCATGTGCCGCATGTGCCTGGTGGATCTTGGCTTTGAGATGCGCGACCGGGAGAGCGGCGACCTGCTGCTCAACGAGGACGGCACGCCGCAGATCCGCTGGGGGCGCAAGCTGGAAACCGCCTGCACGCAGCGGGTCAGCGCAGGTATGCACATCCGCACCACCACCGAGCAGGTGCAGGAATCCCGCAAGGACGTGCTGGAATTCCTGCTCAGCAGCCACCCGCTGGACTGCCCGATCTGCGACAAGGGCGGCGAATGCCCCCTCCAGAACCTGACCATGCGCCACGGCCCCGGCACCAGCCGGATGCCCTTCGAAGACAAGCTGCGCATGGACAAGCACGTGCCGCTGGGCGACCTCATTTACCTGGACCGCGAGCGCTGCATCCAGTGCGCGCGCTGCGTGCGCTTTCAGGACGAGGTCGTGGGCGATGACGTGCTGGGCTTCCATGAGCGCGGGCGTCACCTCCAGATCATCACGATCAGCGATCCCCCCTTCGATACCTATTTCAGCGGCAACACGACCGATATCTGCCCGGTCGGCGCGCTGACCACCACCGATTTCCGCTTTGGCGCGCGCCCCTGGGAGATGACCAACCTGCCCAGCATCTCGCCCCACGGCCCGGTGGGCGAGAATATCGCGGCCAGCGTCCGGCTGGACCGCGACGCGGGCGGCGTGAAGGTGATCAAACGCATCCTGCCGCGCCAGAACGAGGATGTCAACGAAATCTGGATTTCGGACAAAACCCGGTTCGGCCACCATTTCAGCATGAGCCTGGACCGGCTGCGCACTCCCCTGCTGCGCAAGCGCGGCAGCCTGGAGGAAGCCTCCTGGGAGGAGGCGCTCAGGGCCGCGGCGAAGGCGATCAAGGACGCTGGCGATAACGTCGGCTTTATTGGCGGGCCGATGACCAGCAACGAAGATCTGTTCGCCATGCGTGAGCTGGCCGAGCGGATTGGCGCGGAGCGGCTGGGTGTGTGGCCGCCCAACCTGGGCGACCCTGCCCCGATTGCTGACGCCGGGATTGCGTCCGGCTCCCGCCTGACGGAGATGGGCCGCGGTGACGCGATCCTCGTGATCGCCAGCGACCTGGAAGAAGAAGCGCCGATCTGGTTCCTGCAGGTGAAGCAGGCCGCCGACCGCGGCGCGCGGGTGGTGGTCGCCAACATGCGCGATACCAAGCTTGACCGCTACGCCGACCGCATGACCTACCGTCCCGGCGGGGCGGTGGGCGTGATGAACAGCCTGGCTGCCCCGGTGGTGAAGGATGCCGACGGCATCGACGGGCTGGACGCGCTGCGCAAGGCGCTGAAGGACACGTCCGAGAGCAGCACGGCCCTGGCGCGCGAACTGGCCGGGGCGAACAGCCTCGTGATCTTCGTGGGCGATGATGGCCTGACCCCCGATGAGCACACGGCCCTGCTGCAGGCCGCGGCGAACTTCCTGATCGTCAGCGGGCATGTGGGCCGCCACAACAGCGGGCTGGTCCCGGTGTGGCCCGGCGCGAACACGCAGGGCGCGTTCGACCTGGGCTTCAGCGCCGCCGCGACGCGGGCGATGCTGGCCGAGATGCCCGCCGTGCTGGTGGTGAACGGCGCGGATGCGGCCTTTGACCCGGCGTGGCAGGCCGCGCTGGAAGACACCTTTGTGATTTACCTGGGGATGTTCCCCGGTCTGACGCTGGACAAAGCTGATGTCGTGCTGCCCATCCAGAGCTTTGCGGAACGGGATGGCACGTTCACCAACGCCATGCGCCGCGTGCAGCGCTTCTACGTGCTGCATGGCCCGGTGGGGCAGAGCCTGCCCGCCTGGGAAGCGGTCGCCATGCTGGGCGAGAAGCTGGGCGGGCCGAAGCCGCGCCCCAGCACCGCCATGGTGACCAAGGCGATCAGCGAGACGGTGGCGCTTTACGCGCCGATGACGCTGCGCGCGCTGGCCCGGGTGGAGCCGCAGCTGCCGCCCGTGGGCGAATCGCCCGGCTTTTATGGCGGCGCGGCGAAGGACCCCGCCGGCGGGACAGGCCTCCAGTGGGCCACCGCCGCTGAGGAAGGCCGCGCGCCGGCGGTGAAGCCGGTGGCGGCGCCCGGCGCCGTCGCCGCGGGCGCGGGCGAGCTGGTGATCAGCCCGGTGCGGCGGCTGTATGACCGCGCGCCGGAATTTGCGGCCAGCAGCCTGATGCACAACCGCATCCCTGCCCCGTTCGCCGCGCTGAACAGCGCCGACGCCGATGCCCTGGGCATCGCGGATGGCGACCCGATCACGGTCACGGTTGGCGGCAGCGCGCACACGGTGGAGGCGGTGGTGGGCAGCTACGCGCCGCAGGGCGTGGTGCTGCTGCCCCTGCGCCTGAGCGATTCGCCGCAGCCGTTCATGCCGCAGGTCGGCACGGTGGCGAAGGCGCCGGTGGCCGAAGCAGTCGCGGGGGGCTGAGCCTGAACTGATGTTCTCCGGGGGGCGCGGCGCTGCCGGTGGCCCCCCGGCCTGGTTAGCAGTACAGATGGCCATACGCTGTTGTGCAGCTAACGGCACTTAAGCCAAAGCTGAAAGGGTTGCGCCCATGATCGATCCGAGTCTGATTGTTTCCTGTTCCGCCAGCACGGTGTGCAGCGTGACGCACGCGATTGTGATGAGCGTGCTGGTATTCGCCGTGCTGATGGGCGGCTTTGCCTATACCACCTGGCTGGAACGCCGCCTGGTGGCCCGGTTCCAGAACCGGCTCGGCCCCAACCGGGCCGGGGCTTTTGGCCTGCTCCAGCCGATTGCCGATGGCATCAAGCTGATTGTCAAAGAGGATGTCACCCCCGCGGATGCCGACAAGGCCCTGTACTGGCTGGCCCCGGTGCTGAAATCCGTCCCGGCGCTGATCGTGCTGGGCGTGGTGCCGCTTGGCCCGCCGATCCTGATCCCGTGGTTCAACGGCCTGTGGTACCAGGTGCCGCTGGGCATCGCGGATATCAACATCGGCGTGCTGTGGCTGCTGGCGATCACCAGCCTGGGGACGTACGGCGTGGTGCTGGCCGGGTGGGCCAGCGGCAGCAAGTACTCCATGTACGGTGGGCTGCGCTCCAGCGCCCAGATGATCAGCTACGAGCTGAGCCTGGGCCTGTCCATGATGGTCCCGATCATGATCGCGGGCAGCATGTCCGTGAGCAACATCATCGAAGCCCAGGCGGACCCGGCCTTCACGCTGGGCTGGTTCCTGTGGCAGAACCCGCTGGCGGCTTTCGTGCTGATGGTGGCGCTGCTGGCGGAGGTCAACCGCGCGCCCTTCGATATGCCCGAAGCGGAATCCGAGCTGGTGGGCGGGTATCACACCGAATACAGCGGCATGAAGTTCGCCCTGTTCTTCGCGGCGGAATACATCGGCATGATCGCGGTCAGCACGATCGCGGCCGCGCTGTTCTTCGGCGGCTATCACTGGCCGCTGCCGGTGACGCTCACGCCGTTGTTTGGCCCGGTGAACATGCTGCTGAAGATCGTCCTGTTCCTCAGCGGGATGGTCTGGGTGCGGGCCACGCTGCCGCGCATCCGCTATGACCGCCTGATGGCCTTCGGCTGGAAGGTTATGTTCCCGCTGGCGCTGCTGGCCGTGGTCTGGTCGGCGGTGGTGCTGGTCGTGGCCGATTCGGCCCCCGGCTCGCAGCTTTATCTGGCGCTGGCAGGAATTCTGTTCGCGCTGGTGGTGCTGGGCCTGCTGACCCAGAGCTGGCGGCGCAGCCGCGAAGTCCCCGCCCGCCCGGATATGACCGACTCGCGCAGCGGGTTGGGCTGGGCGGTGGTGCAGGGGATTGGCGCGCTGCTGGCCGCGCCGTTCGCGCTGTACGACTGGCTGATGAAGCAGCGCGGCGGGTTTGAGGGCTTCTGGGATGAAACCCGGCGGCAGGAAGCGGCCCGCCGGGCGGCGGCTGCGGCCTCCGCAGAGCCGAGCAGCCCGGCCGAGCCAGCCGGTTCCGAAGAAGACAGCTAGGCGCGGGCGCTGGTCTGGCGCTGCCTCACCAACGGATGTTTGTTTAGTGGAAAAGGATATGTGACTCGTGAATGTAATCCGCGGATTTGCCACGACACTCAAGTACCTGTTTACAGAGCCGGTCACCTATAACTACCCGGAAGTGGAGCGCCCCTTTGCGGAGCGCTATAAGGGCCGCCATGCGCTGAAGCGCTATGACAACGGCCTGGAGAAGTGCATCGGCTGCTCGCTGTGCGCGGCGGCCTGCCCGGCGGACGCGATCTGGGTGGAAGCGGCGGAAAACACCGATGAAGAACGCTACAGCCCCGGCGAGCGCTATGCCAAGACCTACGAGATCAACATGCTGCGCTGCATTTTCTGCGGCTACTGCGAGGACGCCTGCCCGACCGAGGCGATCGTCCTGGAGCATGAGCACCGGCTGAGCTTCACCGACCGGCGCGACGCGATCTATACCAAGACCGAGCTGCTGGATCCCCCGCCCGCCGGGCAGGAGGACACCCCGCAGAAGGTCAGGCCGGGCGAGTTCAACCGCTCGATCCCGGATATGCAGGACCCGCGTTAGATGAGGGCCGAGCAGGGCGGCTCCTCGCGGAGGAGGCGCCCTGTTGTGTGGCGCAGCCGGAACGCCCACCCGATCAGTTTTCCGGCGGCAGTTCGCACCTTGACATGTTGGCTGTGACGCTCTATGCTTTCGGGCCGTTTTCTACGTTCACAGGAGGAGGCTCCAGACAAACGCCATGCGCATCGCGGTTCTTGCGAACCTGAAGAGTAACGCGCCTACCTGGGAGGGCATGTCGCCTGACCAGTGGGATGATTTGGACAGTCAGAAGACTATCAACGCTCTGGTTGATGCCCTGGCAGGCAAGGGGCATGTGGCCGAGTTTTTTGAGGCCCAGATCCGCCCGCCGTTCAGTCTGGTGGAAAAGCTGGCGGCGTTCCAGCCCGATATTTGCTTCAATATCGCCGAAAGCCATTTTGGGGATGGCCGCGAGGCGCAGATCCCGGCCGTGCTGGAGATGCTCCAGCTGCCCTACACCGGCAGCAAGGTGATGACCCTGGCCCTGGCGCTGGATAAGCCCATGACCAAGCGCATCCTGTGGTATCACGGGCTGCCCACGCCGGAGTTCCAGGTGTTTGATGACGCCGAGGAGCTGCTGGACGAAGACCTGCTGGACGACGATGGCGACCTGCGCTTCCCGATGTTTGTGAAGCCCAGCCGCGAAGGCACCAGCATGGGCATCAGCGCGGAGAGCATCGTCACGGATGTGGACCAGCTCTACGCCCAGGTGCGCCGCCAGCTTAAGCTGTACAAGCAGCCGATCATGGTGGAGCACTACATCAAGGGCCGGGAGATGACGCTGGGCATGGTGGGGAATATCAAGCCCCCGGCGGCGCGGCGCATCAGCGACCATACCGCCCCGAACATGCTGCCCTCCGGGCTGACGTTCTTCCCGGTGCTGGAGGTGGACACGGGCGCCTATGATCCCTCGGAAGCGGGGTTGTACACCAACCGGATGAAGGTGGAAATGGCCGACGACTTCCGGTATCTGTGCCCGGCGCCGATTGACCAGGCGTTTGAGCACCAGTTGCGCCTGCTGGCCGCCGCGGTGTTCCGCGTGACCGGCTGCAAGGATGTGGCGCGGGTGGATTTTCGGCTGGATGAAGCGAATGGCAACAAGCCTTACATTCTGGAGGTTAACCCGCTGCCGGGCCTGAACCCGGGCTACAGCGACCTGTGCATCCAGGCAAAAGCGGCCGGCTGGTCCTACGAGGAGCTGGTGAACACCATCCTCGACCTGGCGGAGAAGCGCCGCGCCCTGGAAGAGCAGAGCGGGTAAAACTGGACGGAATCGGGGCTTAGAGCTGGCCGGGCTTTTAAGCCCCTTTTGTTTGCAGCCCGAAGTGGACTAATCGGGTCATTTGCGCTAAACTGCACAAACTGAATCCGGTACTCACAGGACGACAGTGTATGACGGAAGTAATCGTCTTTCTCATAGTTGGAAGCATCGCCATTGTCTCGGCGGCGATGATGCTGATCAGCAAGAACGCCGTTCACAGCGCGGTCTTTCTGGTATTGAATTTCCTCTGCGTGGCCTTCTTCTTCCTGACACTCAGCGCGCCGTTTATCGCGCTGGTGCAGGTGGCCGTGTATGCCGGGGCGATCATGGTGTTATTCCTGTTCGTGATCATGCTCCTGGGCGCGGAACGCATCGGGCCAGACGCGGCGGTAGCGCATCGCTGGCTGCCCCGCACGGCGATCGTGCTCGTGTTCGTGTTCCTGATCACGGTGGGCTGGGCGCTGACCACGGGCGAGATCAACACCTACGTGCCTCCGGCGGATGCGCCCCAGGTGCGCGTGATCCACGCGGCAGAAGCGCCGCCGGTGGATGTGTACCTGAACAACCAGATCGCGGTGGAATCGGTTGAGTTCCGCCAGGCGACAGGTTATCTCTCCCTGCCGGCCGGGGCGTACGGCGTCACGGTTTTCCCCGCCGGGGCAGACCCGGCCAGTGAATCGCCCGCGATGCTGGGTGAGCTGGTGCTGGCCGAGGGCGACGTGGTGAGCATGGTCGCCGTGGGGGCAGATGGCGTGTTTCAGCTGGTGCGCATGGAAGACAACCCCCTGCCCGTCGCTGACGGCAAAGCCCGCCTGACGCTGCTGAATGCCCTGCCGGAATCCGGCGCGGTGGACCTGGTTGATCCCGGCCTGCCCCTGGACGAGAATGACAGCGTCGTCCTGATCCCCGCGGCCAGTTATGGCGAGGTCGTGGAAACGCTGGTGGTGGATGCCACCCCGCGGCGCACGCTGCAGGTGCTCCCCGCGGGCGACCTGAGCGCCAGCCCTTACGTGACGTACCGTGACCTGGCGCTGGAGGGCGGCTCGACCAACCTGATCATCCCGGCGCCGGAGCGCCTGACTGATGGCAGCCAGCGGGTGGCGGCCGTGGTGATCGCCATGGCGACCGCGCCGCTGTTTGGCAGCCCGGAGATGGTGGCGGAAACGCTGTTCACCCGCTACCTCCTGCCGTTTGAGCTGGTTGGCATCCTGCTGCTGGCGGCGATGGTGGGCGTGATTGTCCTGAGCCGGCGGGAGCTGGAGCAGGAGAACCGCTCGCGCCGCCCGGTGGTGCGCCGCCCGCTGGTGGCCCCGCCGACCGCCGCGACGATCGGGGCTGCCGCCGACGAGCCTGAAGCCGAGCCGCAGCTGCAGCCGGAAACTGGCAAGTAGGCCCCGGGCCGGAAGGAAGCGAGCATGGAACCCACAATCTTTGTGCCAACCGATTTGTATGTGATGCTGAGCGCGGTGCTGTTCATGATGGGCGTGCTGGGCGTGCTCATCCGCCGCAACGCGATTGTGATCTTTATGTCCATCGAGCTGATGCTCAACGCCGGGAACCTGGCGATGGTCGCCCTGGCCCGTCAGTGGGGCCACGTGGACGGGCAGGTTTTCGTCTTCTTCGTGATGACGGTGGCGGCGGCGGAAGTAGCCGTCGGCCTGGCGCTGATCGTGGCGATCTTCCGCGCGCGGCGCAGCATTAACATCGACGAACTGCACGAAATGAAGGGGTAGCACCGCGACCCGGGGCGGCCCGGCTGCCCTGGCCTTGCACGCGCATCTGATATTCGCGATAGGCATGTCTTTATGGAAAACTTCCCACAACTCGTCCCGTTAGTGATTATCGCGCCGCTGATCGGCCTGCTGATCAACCTGTTCCTGGGCAAGGCCCTGGGGGAGCGGGGGGTCGGCATTGTGGCGGTTGGCGCCGCGGTGCTCGCCTTCCTGGTTTCGGTGCTGATGCTAATCGCGCTGGCCGGGACCGGCTACGAGCCTGCCGTGGTGAACCTCCAGCCGTTCTCGGACTGGATCAACGTCCCGGCGGCGGCCCTGGACATCAAGTGGCAGTTCCGGGTGGATACGCTCAGCGTGACCATGATGCTGGTGGTTTCTGGCGTGGGCGCGCTGATTCACCTGTATGCCACCGGGTACATGCACGGCGACCCGCTGTATGCGCGCTTCTTCGTGTACCTGAACCTGTTCCTGGTCTTCATGATGATCCTCGTCACCGGCAACAATTTCCTGGTCATGTTCGTGGGCTGGGAAGGCGTGGGCCTGTGCTCCTACCTGCTCATCAGCTTCTGGTGGGACAAAGCCAAGCTTGACGCGAAATACGGCACCGAGGGCTGGAAGAACTCCCTGGCGGGCCGCAAGGCGTTTATCGTCAACCGCATCGGTGACTTCGGCCTGCTGATCGCGATGTTCCTGATCTTCTGGACGTTCGGCACGCTGGACTACTACAAGCCCGGCGAGGTGCCGATTGCGCCCGCCCACGGCGAGGCCGCGCACGTGGACGATCATGCCGCCGCGGATACCCACGCCGCCACGGGCGATTCCGCGCTGCCCCTGGCCGTGACGATGGGCGTCTTTAACCAGGCGGAGATGCTGCTGGAAGAAGGCGCGGAGGTCGATTTTGGCCCGTTCACGCTGCCCATCAGCACCGTGATCACGCTGGTGACGCTGTTCATGCTGCTGGGCGTCACCGGTAAGAGCGCCCAGATCCCGCTGTTTGTGTGGCTGCCGGACGCGATGGCTGGCCCCACCCCGGTCAGCGCCCTCATTCATGCCGCCACGATGGTCACGGCGGGCGTGTACCTGATCGTGCGCAGCAACGTGCTGTTCCATGCCGCGCCGTTAACCAGCGGGGTGGTCGCCCTGGTGGGGACGTTTACGGCGCTGGTCGGCGGGTTTATCGCGCTGGGCCAGTGGGACATCAAGCGCGTGCTGGCCTATTCCACCGTCAGCCAGCTGGGCTTCATGGTGGCGGCGGCGGGCGTGGGCGCGTACGCGGCGGCCATGTTCCACCTGGTGACGCACGCGATCTTCAAGGCGCTGCTGTTCCTCGGCTCCGGCGCGGTGATCCACGCCATGGAGCACGGGCATCATCACGCCCATGAGCATGCTCACGAGGAGGGTCATGGCGAACATGCCGATGATGGCTTCGACCCGCAGGACATGCGCACGATGGGCGGCCTGAAGGAACGCATGCCGCGCACGTATATCGCCTACCTGATCGGCACGCTGGCGCTGGCGGGGGTGTTCCCGTTCGCCGGGTTCTGGTCGAAGGACGAAATCCTGGTGGATGCGCTGAAGGTCGGCTTCCTGGATGGGCGGCTGGAGGGCTATATCGCCTTCGGGCTGCTTTTTGTGGCCGCGCTGTTTACGGCCTTTTACATGGGCCGCCAGATCTTCATGGTGTTCTTTGGGGAGCCGCGCACCGAGGCCGCCAAGTACGCGGGCGAGCGCGGCGGCGGCATGGATGTGATGGTCAATGTCCTGATCGTGCTGGCGATTGGCTCCGTGCTGATCGGCTTCATCAATATCCCCCGCGGCTTCTGGATCCTGGACCTGATCTTCCCCAACCACGCGTTCACCAGCTGGCTGGAGCACGCGGTGGTGTACGCCCACGCAGGCACGGCCAACATGCTGCTGGCCCTGATCGCGGTGGGCGGCGCGCTGGCCATGATCTTCCTGGCGCGCAGCATTTACCTGAAGAAGCCGATAGTGGATGGCGACAAGGACCCGCTGGAGGTCAACCCGCAGACGGCGGGCATCTTCTCGCTGGCCAACGCCCGGCTGTACTGGGATGAGTTCTATTTCCGCGTGCTGGAGAACCCCTTTAACCGGCTGGCCGTCTGGCTGGCGGACAGGCTGGACTGGGCGTTCCTGCACGACTTCGTGCACGACTCCGTGCTCCGCGACGGCTACAACGCCGCGGGCAGGGTGCTGGCCAACCCGGTGGACCTGGGCCTGATCGATGGCGCGGTCAACGGGCTGGGGCGGCTGGTGCGCTGGCTGGGCGGCGGGCTGCGCCGCCTGCAGACGGGGTACGTGCGCGTGTATGCGCTGAGCGTGCTGTTCGGCGCGCTGCTGGTGGTTATCCTGCTCCTGGCGCCGCTGGTGCGGCAGATGCTGGGATCATAAGACCGTGTAACTGGCATCTGGCGGTTGGCCTCAGGCTAATCGCTGAACCGGAATACTCGTGGGACGGGCAGAGCCGCCCCCACCAAAACGGCTGACGGCTGAAGCTAACAGCTAAACGCTATTTTACACAGGGGACCGATTGCTATGGAAAATACCGCTATTTCGCTCACATCTGTGGTCCTGTTTGCGCCATTTGTGGGCATGCTCATCCTGATGTTCCTGCCCAAGAAACAGGAAGAGGTCATCCGCTGGGTGGCGCTGGGGACGTCGATCGTGTCGTTTGTGCTGTCGATCCTGCTGGCAGCCGCGATGGACTTCAGCAACCCCGAGCTGCAGCTGGCCACGTTCTATAACTGGGTCCCCGCCTGGGGCATCAGTTTTTACGTGGCGGTGGACGGCCTGAGCGTGCTGCTGGTGCTGCTGACCGGCTTCATCATGCCCGCCGCTATCCTGATCAGCTGGGATTCGATCAAAGACCGCGTGAAGCTGTACTACATCTTCATGCTGCTGCTCGAATGGGCCATGTTCGGCGTCTTTATGGCGCAGGACCTGTTCCTGTTCTACGTGTTCTGGGAAGTCACGCTGGTGCCGATGTACTTCCTGATCGGCATCTGGGGCGCGGAGAACCGCGTTTACGCCGCCGTGAAGTTCTTCCTGTACACGATGGCCGGTTCCCTGCTGATGCTGATCGCCATCCTGTTCCTGGGCAACATGGGCGGCACGTTCGCCCTGCCGCAGCTGATTGAGATGGTGCGTGACGGCTCGCTGGTATACCCGGCGGGCGCGGAGATGCTGCTCTTCCTGGGCTTCGCCATCGCCTTCGCGATCAAAGTCCCGATCTGGCCGCTGCACTCCTGGCTGCCGGATGCCCACGTCCAGGCCCCCACGGCCGGCTCGGTCATCCTGGCGGGCGTGTTGCTGAAGATGGGCACGTACGGCTTCGTGCGCTTTAACCTGCCGCTGTTCCCGCAGGCCAGCGTGGAGGCCGCCCCGATCGTCGCGGTGCTGGCCGTGATCGGCATCATCTACGGTGCGTGGGTTTCCTACGCCCAGAAGGACGCCAAGAAACTGGTCGCGTATTCCTCCGTGAGCCATCTCGGGTTTGTGATGCTGGGTATCTTCGCGCTGAACAGCGCCGGTATCCAGGGCGGCATCCTGCAGATGGTTAACCACGGGATCAGCACGGGCGGCCTGTTTATCATCGTCGGCGTGCTGTACGGGCGGCGCCACACCAAGGAGCTGGCCGCCTTTGGCGGGGTGTGGAAGGCCATGCCGCTGTTCGGCGGCCTCAGCCTGATCGTAACCCTGAGCAGCATGGGACTGCCGGGCATGAACGGCTTCGTGGGCGAGTTCACGATCCTGCTCGGCTCCTTCGGCAGCAGCCTGCTGGGCTTCTGGTTCACGTTCTTCGCCGCGTTCGGCGTGATCATGGCCGCCGTGTATCTGCTCTACATGTTCCAGAAGGTCTTTATGGGGCCGCTGGACAAGGCAGAGAATGAAGATCTGGCCAAAGAGCCGCTGACCTGGAAAGAGCTGGCCGCGCTCGTCCCGATCATCATCATGATCTTCTGGATCGGGCTGAACCCGCAGCTGTTCTTCGGGATGATGGACTCCTCCGTGAGCGAGCTGGTGGCGCAGATCGGGCCGTTCGTCCAGATGGTCGCGGGCGGCTAATCGCGTTTCTGTCCCCTGAGTGCGCATTACCGGGCGATCCCTGCGGGGGTCGCCCGTTTGATTCCCCCGGCAGCGGGGAGGGGAATCCCGCCTGCCTCCTCCGGCATGCTATGCGCAAAAGTGTAGTATCATTGGCGTAACAATGGCGGTTCGTTTACCGGGAGGCAGAATGCATGAGTGCGCGACGGGGGTCCTTCACAATCCTGGGGGTGTTGGTGGTAATTGGGCTGGGAGCCTGGCTGGTGGCGGCGCTGGTGACACGTCCCGGCGAAGTCCCCATCTGGCCGCTGGTCGGGCTGGGGATCGCCGCGCTGGTGGGGCTGATCGCCCGGCTGGCAAGCCCGCCGCCCCGCCGCGAACCGGAGCCAGCCTACCGGGGGGCGGACGTGCCGGACGACATCCCCGACTGGCTGGCCGATGCAACTGCGCCGCCGGACGAGCCAAAGCCGACGCTGGATGTCAGCCCGCCCCGGCTGGAGGCGCCGGACGCGCCGCCCCGGTCGGCAGATCGCGACATTCCGCGGATGGAGCCGGAGCCTGAACCAGAGCCGCTGCCAGAAGCCGCCGCCGACGAAAGCGACGATTTCCCGCTGGATCTGGAGGACTGGTTTCCGGATGAACGGGCTGAAGCAGCGGAGGATCAGCCCCAGGAGCCGAAACCTGTCGCTCCGGCGGGGCCTGTGGTTCCGGTAGAACGGGAGCCTTTTCCCCCGAACGCGCCGACCCGGCCGGTAGATCACGAGTTCCCGCGGGTGGCAGAGCCTGAGCCGGAGCGCGAGGCTGAGTCTGCTGCCGGGCCTGAGACGGCTGAGGAGGCCGCCGACGAGTTTGATCTGGATGACTGGTTTGCACCAGAACGCGACGTTTTGCCAGAACGTGACGTTCTGCCGGAAGCAGGCGCTGAGCCAGAGGCCGAGACCGGGGCGGAACCTGAACCGGAGACAGCGCCGGAGCCAGTGCCGCAAATGCGCGAGGACGCGCCGCCTGAGCCGCAGGCCGCCGCCATGGAAGACGACCGGCCCCCGGACACCGCCCCAATCCAGTTTTCGGCCTACTATCCGCGCGAGGTCAAGCCCGATGACTGGCAGCCGCTCAAAGCCTATATCTACAAGGAACCGGCTTACCAGACCGTCCTGGCGGATGCCCGCGCCCGGCTTGGGACGCGCGATGATATCCGCGAGACGGTGGCCGCCGCGCTGCAGCCGGTGGCGGAGGGTGCGCTGGTCACCGCCATCCCCAGCGTGCCCGGCCTGGAATTTGACCCGCCGCAGGCGTCCGCCCGCTTCCGCCGGGACTGGCGGCGCTTCGACTTTGAGTTCCAGGCGGTGGATGCCCTGCTGGATGAAAGCGCCGATGGGCAGATCACGTTCTTCGTGGAGGGGGTGATCGTGGCGGATGTGAAGCTGTCGGTGTATGTCAGCCGCCGCGCGGGCCGCCGCCTGAAGCCGCCCCAGGAATCCACGGCCAAACCCTACCAGGCCGTGTTTTGCAGCTACAGCCACAAGGACTCGGTGGTTGTCGCACGGGTGGAGCGCTCCAGCCGGATGCATTTCACCAAGTTCTTGCGGGATGTGACCACCCTGCGCAGCGGCGAGCGCTGGAACGATCGCCTGCTGGAGCTGATTGATGAGGCGGATGTGTTCCAGTTGTTCTGGTCGAAGCCGGCGGCGGAGTCAAAATATGTCGCCCAGGAGTGGCAGTATGCGCTGGCGCTGCGCGAGACCGGCAAGAAGAACCGCTACTTCATCCGCCCGGTGCGCTGGGAGGAGCCGATGCCCGTCCCGCCGCCGCCGGAGCTGGCCGACCTGCATTTTGATCTGATCCGGGAGCTGGTGGAGGACGAAGGCTCAGGATAACAGATGCTTTAGCGGCGGTGGGATGGTGTCGTTTTGCGAGATGGTGCGGATGTGGCAAAGATATTAGTAGCGTCGCTTTGCAAAGCGACGCTACACACAGGGCGCTCGATCGGCCACAATTGATAATGCCATAGCCGCATTAGATAGGTAAACGTCATCAAAGCGACGCTACACACAGGCCGCATCGATCAGCCAAATTTGATAATGCCCATAGCCGCACTAAACAGGTAAACGTCATCAAAGCGACGCTGCACACAGGGCATGTCAATCAACCGGGGTGGACAACACTACATCCGCAAGTCCAGGCAATCATCTCCTGACGTGTGTTTTACGGGTCTGCTAGGCCGGTTCGGCCTGCCCCAGCAGGCGCGTGCCGACGAACGCCAGCACGAACAGCGTCGTGGTCGTCAGCACGATGGCCGGGCCGGACGCGATATTGAGGTGGAACGAGAGGTACAGCCCCACCACGCCGCTGAGCGCCCCGAACAGCCCGCCGAGGATCATCATGTGGTGCAGGCGCTTCACAAGCAGCTGGGCGGTGGCGGCGGGCGTCACCAGCATCGCCACCATCAGCGCGATGCCCACCGTCTGCAGGCTGGCCACGATGGTCACCGCCAGCAGGACGAGCAGCAACAGGCTCAGCGCGCCGTCCGGCAGGCGCAGCGTGCGCGCCAGGTTTGCGTCGAAGCTCATGATCAGGAATTCCTTATACAGCGCGACCACCGCGATCAGCACGATCGCGCCGAACACGGCCATGATCACCAGGTCCTGGCTGCTGACGCCCAGCACGTTGCCGAACAGGATATGCGTCAGGTCTACGCTGTAGCTGCGCGTGGTGCTGATGATGGCGATGCCCAGGGCGAACATCCCGGCGAAGATCACGCCGATCGCCGTGTCTTCCTTCAGGCGGCCTTCCCGCGTCAGCCAGCCGATGGTCACGGCGACCGCCACGCCCGCGATCAGCCCGCCGATCAGCAGGTCGTGGCCCAGGATGTAGGCCACGGCCACGCCGGGCAGCGTGCCATGCGCCACCGCGTCCCCAAAGAAGGCCATCCCGCGCACCACCACATAACTGCCGATCACGCCGCTGACCAGCCCGATCAGGATCACGGCCAGCAGCGCGCGCTGCATAAACGCGAATTGCAGGGGGTCCAGCAGGAATCCCAGATCCACCGGTGGCTACTTCCCTTCGTCTGTGCGGCTGCCCGCAAGCGCCGCGCCGCCCGGAAGCGCCGCGCTGCCCGGAAGCGCCGCGCTGCCCGGAAGCGCCGCGCCCTGTGCCTCGAAGCCATGCCCGTGCTCGTCCACGATCAGGACGGTGCGCTCCCCGTCCCGGATGATCCCGACCTGCCCCTCATACGCCTGGCTGAGCGTCTCCGCCGTGAAGACCGCGTTGGCCGGGCCGTAGGCGATCACCCGCCGGTTGACCAGCAGCAGGCGGTCGAATCGGGTGGAGGCCATGCCCATATCATGGGTCGCCAGGATGAGCGTCACGCCCTCGGCGTGGAGCGTCTCCAGCACGGCCATGATCTCCTCCCCCGCGGCCATGTCCACCCCGCTGAGGGGCTCATCCAGCAGCAGGACGTTCGTTTGCTGGGCCAGGGCGCGGGCGATGAACACGCGCCGCCGCTGCCCGCCGGAAAGCTGCCCGATCTGGCGGCGCTTGAAGGCCAGCATACCCACCCGATCCAGCAGGGCATCCACGGCTTCCCAGTCCTGCCTGCGCGGCCAGCGCAGCCACCCGATCTGGCGCGCGCGGCCCATCATCACCACATCCCCCACCGTCACCGGGAAGCGCCAGTCAATGGCCTCCTGCTGGGGGACATAGCCGATCAGCTGGTGGCTGGTCGCGCATTCCTCCCCGTACATGGACACATAGCCGGCATGGTGCGGGATCAGGCCCACGATGGCCTTGAAGAGTGTGCTTTTGCCTGCGCCGTTCGGCCCCAGGACGGCCACGCGCTCGCCCGGCTGGACGGTGAACGAGATGCCGTCAATGGCGGAGCGCGCGCCGGGGTAGCCCGCCGACAGCTCATGCACCACCAGCGCCGGGCAGCTTTCGCCGCTGCTGGCGGGCAGGGGTTGCAGGATCCGGGGATGATGGTTCATCAGGGTGTGCCTCTCCGGTTGTCAGTCCAGCGCGCCACCCAGCGCCTCAGTGATCACGCGGGTGTTGTGGCGGATGTAATCCAGGTACGTGCCGGCCGGGCCGTCCGGCTCGCTCAGGGAGCCGCTGTACAGCGTGTAAAAGGCCACGCCGGTTTCGGCGGCCACCTGCTCGGCCAGGGTCGGGTTGGCGGTGGTTTCCGCGAAAACGGCCGGGATGCCGTTATCCCGGATCGCGCCGATCAGCACGGCGATCTCCGCGGCGCTCGGCTCCGCCAGCGTGCTGGCGCCGGGCAGCACAGTCCCCAGCATCTCCAGCCCGAAGGCCTGCGCGTAGTAGCTGAAGGCGAGGTGGTTGGTCACCAGGCGGCGATTCTCCGGCGGGATGCTGCCCAGCAGCGGCTCGACCTCATCTTCTATCAGCGTCTGCAGCTCGCCCAGGTAGGCGGCGGCATTGGCGGCGTAGGTTGGGGCGTTGGCCGGGTCCAGCTCGCTCAGCGTGTCGCGAATCAGGAGCGTCCACAGCATGACGTTGTGCGGGTCGGTCCACACATGCGGGTCACAGCCGCCCGCCGCGTGATCGTGGCCGTCTGCATTATGGTCGCCGCCGCAGGCCAGTGTATACAGCATGCCCAGGCTGGCCGGGTGATGATGATCGTCTGCGTGGTCATGCTCCGCCTCGTCGTGATGCCCCAGCAGCCCTTCCAGCTCGGCATGGTGGGCGGCGCACCGGGCCGCGATGCCGCTGAGTTCATCGCCCTCATGCGCGTGGTCGGCGTGCGTTTCCGCCTCCACGAAATCCCCGATCCCGAAGGGCAGGATATTCACACACTGGGAAACCGCGATCAGGGGCGAGTCCGCAGCGATATCTTCCAGCGCCACGGTCAGGTTTTCCTCCAGGCCGGCGCCCACCATCAGGATGGCATCGGCCTCCGCCAGCGCGACCAGATCGCGCGGGGCGGGGGTGTAGCTGTGCGGGTCGGCAAACAGCGGCATCAGGGACACGACCTGCGCCGCGTCACCGGCCACGCGGCCCGCCACATCCGCCAGGATGCTGCTGCTGGCGATCACCCGCAGCGGATCGGCCTGGGCCTGCAGCGGCAGCCCGCCGAGAGTCAGAGTCAGAATCAGGCCCAGCACCAGGGCATCCCGTAAACGCGTCACCTGTCACTCCGTAGGGTTCTAATTGAAAAACTTTTTCATTTGGACAGTTTACCAGTCCTGGCGGCGATGTCAATGGGGAAACCGGCGCGGGCCGCGCGGGCATGGCGCGGGCAGCGCGGGAACACGTGGCGGTCAGCGGCTGGCCGCCGGTGGCTGTTCGGCAGCGCCGGACTGCTGGCAGGCCGGGCAAATCCCGGCGATCTCCAGCCAGTGGCCGGTGATGCGGTAGCCGGTGGCGGCTGTCACCCTATCCAGGTAGGCACTCAGGTCGCACCCGGCGATCTCCACGACGCAGTTGCAGCGCTGGCAGACCATGTGGTGGGTGTGGCCCGGCGTGGCGATGGCGTAGCCGTGGCAGTTCTCCAGCAGATGCACCGGGCGCACCAGCTCCAGCGCCACCAGCAGCTCCAGCGTGCGGTAAACCGTTACCAGCCCGATATCGGCGGCGAAGGTCCGGGCGCGCTGGTGCAGGTCGTTGATCGAAAGTGGCGTGGCGGCGCTGGTCAGGGCGTCAATCACGGCCTGGCGCGCGCGGGTGAGTTTGTAGCCGTTGGCGCGGAGCTGTTCGGCCAGGGAAGTCTCAGGTGAGGTCATGGTTACACTCAGGTCAGCGGGCGTTATCAGCGCGGATTATACCGCATAGCGGCGGGCGTCACGGAATCCAGCGCGGCAGGAACGCGTCGCCCACCAGCCGGGTGGGGCTGTCTTCCGCCAGGTCATACAGCCAAATTTCAGGCGGGGCGCCGCTTTCGCCCATGTTTGTGGGCGGGCGCAGGCGCTGGAAGAGCAGCCGTTCGCCCGCCGGGTCGAAGCTGGCCGCGCCGTGATAGTACGCCTCATCCACCACCAGCGGCTTGGTGTCGCCGGTCAGGGGGGCCAGCAGGTACAGCTGCGGGCCGGGCGTGTAGCGCTCGTCCATATAGCGCCGGGTGACGACCAGCAGCGCGCCATCCGGCGTCCAGACGGCGGCCTGGTCGTCGGCGGGGAGGTCGGGCGGGTCCAGCGCTGCGATGGCGCCGCTTTCCAGGTCGGCCAGCCGCAGGTGGGTGTAAAAGACCCCCTCCGCCACGAAGTCGATTTCCGGGTAAACCAGCTGGCGTCCATCCGGGGAGAAGACGCCGGACGTATCCTGCAGCGTGGCGAGGAACGCCGTGCCGCCCGTCAGCATGTCGTGCAGCAGGATGCCGCCCGCCGCCGCGTCATAGCTCGCCAGCCAACCGCCATCCGGCGACCACAGCGGCGCGCTGGTGTAGTGGGCCTGGTCCTCAAACAGGGGGGTGTCGCCCGGCGGGTCGGTTGTCAGGTCGATGATGCGCACCCGCGTCGGCCGGACCTGGGCCTCTGCCGGCGCGGCCAGCGGCGTGCGCTCGTAGGCCAGCCGTGTGCCGTCGGGCGCCCAGGTGGGCGCGGTGCAGGTCGCGTCCGGGCAGGCAGCCAGCGTGCTCACCGCGCCGGAGGCCAGATCGAACAGCTTCAGATCGGCCCCGCCGCCCGCGTTTTCCTCACTGAAGGCGATGCGCGCGCCATTCGGTGCGGGCGCGAAGGCCGTGATGCCCCGCGCGCTTTCGATCACGTGCAGCGGGGCGGCATCGGCTATCGCCTCACTGATGACCAGATGCTGCGGGCTGGTGCTGACCGGGGCCAGGTACGCGATCAGCGGGCCGGAATCCGGCGCGGGCGGCGCGGTACAGGCTGCTGGCAGCAGGGCTGTCAGCAGGAGCAGGGCTGCCAGCCGGTCACGGGCGCGCTTGATCATCCCTGCTCGAAGGCCAGCGCCAGCCGGATATCTTCCAGGCGGGGCAGGGCGTTGGCGCGCAGCACTTCCGTGCCGTTCGGCCCAAAGACGAGGAAGGTCGGGGAGAACACGAACTCGAAACGGTCGGCCAGCACTGTGCCAACCCCATCGTGGATGTTGACCAGCAGCGTGTCGATCTCGTTCGCAGCCAGCTGGGAGGAAAGCTCGCGCACGGCGGGCAGGCTTGCCATGCAGGTCACTCAGTAGTTGGAGTAGAGCATCACGAAGGTCGGCTGCTCGTTCTCCAGGATGGCTTGCGCCTCGTACAGCGTGCTGACTTCCGGCGTGGGGTAGCGCCGCGCCATGTTGATGCCCACCGCCGCCGCGATAATCACGGCCAGCAGCCCGAGGCGCAGCAGCACGGGCGCGCGCTGCCAGCGCCACAGGGCCACCCCCGCCCCGGCGACCACCGCCGCCGCCATCAGCACGTAGGAATACTGGTTTAGAAATCCCATGGCGTGTCCGCCTCCTTGCTGGCAATCACGACCGTTTTCGGTCATGATTGTAGTCATAGTGTGAGCCGGAAAGCAACCTGGAGGCTGCTTTTATGCCCGATTCAGCGGATCCGATCATCTTCTACGGCCATGCCACCTGCCCGGCGGTTCCCACGGTGCGCGCGGCGCTCAACGGCGCGGGCGCGCCCTACCGCTACGTGGACATCCGCCAGGATGACACCGGGCGGCAGCACGTCCGCGCGATTAACAACGGACATGAGAGCGTGCCGACGCTTGTATTCCCCGATGGCAGCACGCTGACCGAGCCGGGGCCGGGCGACCTGCAGCGCAAGCTGACAGCGCTGGGCTATACCGTCCCGCTGATGACCCGGATCGTGACCCGGCTGCCGCAGGCGGTGGTGCTGGCGGTGATCGTGTGGGGGGTGCTGCGCCTGCTGGGGATATTATAGGCCCGCAGGCCGGAGGGCGAGTCGTCCGGCTATCCCGCCCCCCGGCAGGGGGAGACTTAGCCGGCGGCTTGCAGCGCCGCGATGTGCGCTTCCAGCAGGCGTTTGATCTCGCCCGGTTCGGCGTGGCGGCCCTGCGCCTTCTTGGAGAAGAGCACTTCCCCATTCACGGTGAACTCATACACGCCACCGCTGCCGGGGATCAGGGTCCATGAAGCAATTTCAACCTCAAGCTCGCGTACACCCAGAATGTCTTCCGTCAAACTGACGGCACGGGGGGTGTAGCCTCACAGCGCGCAGTAGTGGAGCGTGATCTCCAGGTTCAGCATGTGCCTTCCTTTGTGGGTGCTGTAACACGGATGCCTGCACGGTCGATTATACCGTATCCCGGCAGGGATACGGTTGCATTGGGTGGGCAAGTCCCTTATAAATAATTGAGATTGTGTGCTGCCCACTAAATGACCGTTCAGGTTTCTGGGCCGTTCGGTGTACAATAGAGCCGTCTCTGGGTTATCCCACCCATAATCGCCATTCAGGAGTGCCGCCATGGGGTCAACACGGCCCAAGCCGCCCGGTGTAACCGAGATATTCAGTGAGTACGTCCGCCAGCGCAAAAGCGGGCGCAGCCAGCAGCAGGTCGTTGAATTTCTGAAGCCCCTGCTGGCCCGGCTGCGTCAGGACGCGCGCCAGCAGCTCATCGCCCTGCTGCGCAGCTGGGAAGCCCGCGAGGGGAGCAAGTACAACGCCGCGGCGCGCAAGCTGGACCCGCTGATGGATGCTGCCGAGCTCACGGCCCCCCCCAGACCCGATGAAGACCTGAGCTGGCTGCGTGAGCTGGAACAGAAGCACCGGGAGAACACCAGCTCCCCACCGGCTTCAGAGCCGGATGACTGGCGCCTGAGCAACGATGCACCGGTGCATCCTTCGGTTATGTCCGAAGATCTGGTGCAAATCCCGCAGCACGAGATGATCTACTGCCCGGCCTGCGGCCGCGGCAACCGCCGGCAGGATATTTACTGTTATGCCTGCGGCGAGGTGCTGGTGACCTCCACCATCTCGACCCGCAACCTGGACCCTGGCACCGCCGACCTCCAGCATGTGAGCAAGACCTATTTCGGGCGTTCCTCGGCCTTGCTGCTGCATATCCGTGGTCATGACCGGCCGATTCTGGTGCGCATCCAGGACAAGAACGAAATCCTGATCGGGCGGACTTCGCAGCGGACAGGCACAATCCCGGATGTTGACCTCTCGCCCTATAACGCGGCGGAATCGGGCGTCTCGCGCCAGCACGCGCGCCTGAAGTTCCAGGACAACACGATCACGATCACGGACCTGGGCAGCGTCAACCACACGTACATCAACGGCCAGCGGCTGCATGCGCATGAGGTGCGGGTGCTGCGCGATGGCGACGAAATCCGGCTGGGCCGTCTGACGCTGCGGATCGCGTTCCAGCACATGGTCGGGCGGTTGAAATAGCAGCCGGCGGCTGAAATCAGCCGCTGTCGAACAGCGTATGCCAGGCGGCCGATCTGAATTGATCGGTCGCCTTTCGATTCCGGTGACATTGCCTCTTGACGTGCTGTTGCGGCCTGGTAGAATTATTTCGATGATCATCAAATCAGTTAGATGAAACAAGGAAGAGGGTATCACAATGGATGACAGACAACTCGGCGAGCTGCTGCAGTTCTTCAAGGCTCTGGCCGATCCCAGCCGCCTTAAGATCGTGGGGTTGCTGGCCGGGCAGGATCTCAGCGTAGAGCAGCTCGCGGCCATGCTGGAGCTGCAGCCTTCCACCGTTTCGCATCACCTCTCGCGCCTGGCGAAGGCCGGGCTGGTGAGCGCGCGGGCGGAGAGCTACTACAACATCTACTCGCTGCAAACGGAAACCCTGCGGTCGCTCTCCGAACGGCTGCTGGCGCAGGAAACGTTCGAGGCGGCGGCTGCGGATGTCGATCTGGATGCCTACGACCGCAAGGTGCTTCAGACCTTTGTGGGCGCGGATGGCCGGATCAGGCAGTTTCCGGCGCAGTTCAAGAAGATGAAGGTGCTGTTGCGCTACGTGGTGCAGGCCTTTGAGCCGGATGTGGAATACACCGAAAAGCAGGTCAATGAGCTGCTCAAGCAGTATAACGATGATACCGCTACGCTCCGGCGGGAGCTGGTGGAGCAGAAGCTGCTGGCCCGGGAGGGCGGCGGCGGCAAGTACTGGCTCCTCAGCCAGGAGGGGTAACAACAACGCGGGGATGAACCGGTCAGGCTCATCCCCGCGTGTGTTTGCGGGTTGTGGTTCAGCCGATCAGCAGATCGGGCGGTGGGGTCTTCCAGACCCACAGGTGCTCGCGCACCACGCTGTCATTGCGGCGATCCAGCTCGGCCGTGCGGAAGTCGCGCAGAGGGATATCCGGCACACGCACCTGCACCTGATGAATCGTGTACAGGCTGGTGAGGCCGGGGTACGACCACGAGTTGCGCAGCTCCTGGCGCATGCGATGGCTGAACGTCAGGATCTGCACCGTGCGCGGGTTCAGCTGCAGCTCTTCCACCAGGCAGCGGCGGGCAGCCGCCGCGACATCCTCGCCGCGCAGCATTTTCTCCGCAGGCGGGATGTTGCGCTGGCGGCGGCGGCCATCATAAAAGACCTGCTCTTCCTCGATCAGGATGCGCCCGTCCGGGTGGCGGATGATCACCTGCACCACGCCGGCAAGCACGCGGCAGAACGGGTTGGCCTGCAGGTGGATTTCGCCGGTTGCCAGCTCTTCCCACAGGCTTTCGATTGATTTGGCGTCCCCGCTGCCCCAGCCGGTCAGCTCGACGCCGTGCGATAGCAGGGAGGCGCGCAGCATGGCGAGATTCTGGATGGGGAGCACGCTGCTCACCGCGCTGTTCGGATACGATTGAACCATTGGATACAATGCCCTTACCTTAATTCCTTCTTCATTTAAAGGTCATTTTCGTGTGTTTGTCAAATGGCCTTCTGGTCCTGTACTACCGGTAAACCACGGAAATCGTGAGGCAGGGCCGGGGCCGGACAAGCAAAAGGTTGCCCGGTGGGACAACCCGTGCCGCGGGCCTGCACCCCCGCCTGCCATTATAGTATACGTCGGGAAAGCGTTCCAGTTGCGTTAGAAACACATTAGAACATCTGTGCGGGGCATATCTGCGGCGTGAACCACGCCGGGACACACCCGCAGGCATGCCCCGGCGCGCAGGGGGGTGAATGCTACACGACGATGTTGATCATGCCGCGCGGCGCGATGTAGATCACCTTGCGCGGCTGCTTGCCGTTCAGGTAGCGCTGGACGGCCTCGCGGGCCAGCGCGGCGGCTTTGGCATCGTTCTCGCTGATGTCCACCGGCACGTCGATGCGGTCGCGCACCTTGCCGTTCACCTGGATGACCAGCGTCATGCTGTCCTCGGCGGCGATGGCCGCGTCATAGGCCGGCCAGTCCTGGTTGTGGATGCTGTACGGATACCCGGCGCGCTCCCACAGCTCCTCGGTGATGTGGGGCGTGAAGGGAGCCATCAGGCGCAGGTAAATGCTGCGCACCTCGTCCCAGGCCTCGCTGTTCACCACCGGGGTGCGGGCTGCGTCCTGCAGGATGTTCTTCAGGGACATCAGCGCGGCGATCGCGGTGTTGAAGCTGAAGTTCTCCAGCCCGTCCGTGACCTGTTTGATCGCCTGGTGCGCCCTGCGGCGCAGCGCCGTCACCTGCTCCTCGTCCGGCTTCCCGGCGACCTGCGGCGCGTCGGCATACAGGCCCCACACGTCATACAGCCAGCGCACCACGCCCTGAATGCCCTGGCTGTCCCAGGGGCCGCCCTGGTCCCAGCGGAAGGCGAACATCAGGTAGCCGCGCACGGTATCCGCGCCGAATTCCGCCACCAGGTCATCCGGGTCGATCACGTTCCCGCGTGACTTGCTCATCTTCTCGCGGTCCTCGCCCAGGATCATGCCCTGGTTGAACAGCGCGCGCATCGGCTCGTCAAACAGGCCGTCTGTGATCTCGCGCCCGATGGCCTGCATCGCGGCTTTGGTCGGCGCAAAGACGCCGCAGTCACGCATGGCCTTCGTGAAGAAGCGGGTGTACATCAGGTGCATGGTGGCATGCTCGATCCCGCCGGTGTACTGATCCACAGGCAGCCAGTACGCGCCCTCCGCCGGGTCGAACGGCCCGCCGTCGTAGCCCGGGCTCAGGTAGCGGTACTGGTACCACGACGAGCACATGAAGGTGTCCATTGTGTCGGTTTCGCGCTCCGCCGGGCCGCCGCAGGTCGGGCAGGTCGTGTTGCGGAAGCCCGCGTGGAACTTCAGCGGCGATTCGCCGGTGGGCATGAATTCCACGTCCTCCGGCAGCAGGACGGGCAGCTCATCCTCCGGCACGGGGACCACCCCGCACTCCGGGCAGTAGATCATGGGGATCGGCGCGCCCCAGTAACGCTGGCGGCTGATCAGCCAGTCGCGCAGGCGGTAGTTGATCGCCTCATGGCCGATGCCCTCGGCTTCCAGCCAGTCGATCACGGCGCTGATGCCGGGATTCTTGCGGCCCTTTTCGTTGTTCAGGGCTGTGCCGGTGAAGTCCGCGCTGCTGACCATCACGCCCGGCCCGGCATAGGCCCGGTCGCAGAAGTCCAGCAGGAAGTCGATGGCGATGACCGGGGCATCCTGCACCGGCGTGTTCACGCCGCGCTTGCCAAACAGCGCATCGGCTTCGTCAAAGGACAGAACCTTGCCCGCTGCCTGCGCCGCGGTGATGATCTCGTCCAGGTTCTTTTCCGTCTCGCCGATGTAATAGTCGGCCACTTCCTGCAGGTCGGGCTGGATCACGCCGGTGATCTGCAGCCCGAACTTGCGCGCGAACTCGAAGTCGCGCTGGTCGTGGGCGGGCACGGCCATGATCGCGCCGCTGCCGTAGGTGATCATCACGTAGTCCGCGATCCAGATCGGGATGCGCGCCCCGTTCACGGGGTTGATCGCGTAGCCGCCGGTGAACACACCGGTTTTTTCCTTGCCCTCGGCGGTGCGGTCGATCTCGCTCTTGCGGGCGGCTTCTTCCTGGTAGGCCGTCACGGCCTCGCGCTGCTCGGCGGTTGTTACCTTCTCCACCAGCGGATGCTCTGGGGCCAGCACCATGAAGGTCGCGCCCCACAGCGTATCCGGGCGGGTGGTGAAGACCTCGATCGGGTCGCCGCCTTCAGTCTTGAAGACGACATGCGCGCCCTCGCTGCGCCCGATCCAGTTCTCCTGCATCACCTTCACGCGCTCCGGCCAGTTGATCTGGCTGTGATCCAGCAGCTCGTCGGCGTATTTTGTCGTGCGGAAGAACCACTGCTCCAGGCGCTTCTTGATCACGGGCGTGCCGCAGCGCTCACAGTGGCGGTCATCCCCCCAGACCTGCTCGCGGGCCAGGGTGGTGTTGCACTGGGGGCAGAAGTCCACCGCCGCGTCCTGGCGGTAGGCCAGCCCGTGCTTGTAGAACTGCAGGAAGAACCACTGGGTCCAGCGGTAGTATTCCGGGTCGCTGGTGATCGCTTCGCGCTCCATATCGAACATGGCGCCCATGTTGGCCAGCTGCCAGCGCTCATGCTCGATGTTGGCGTAAGTCCATTCCTTCGGGTGGGTGCGGTTCTTGATGGCCGCGTTTTCCGCGGGCAGCCCGAACGCGTCGAACCCGATCGGGAACAGGACGTTGTAACCCTTCATCTTCATGTAGCGCGCCCGCGCATCTGAGGGCGACATGGCGTACCAGTGGCCGATGTGCAGGTTGCCGCTGGGGTAGGGCAGCATCGTCAGGGCGTAGTGTTTGGGTTTAGCAGGGTCGATCTGCTGGCGGTACAGGCCGGTTTCGGCCCAGCGTTTGTGCCAGCGCGCTTCGATCGCCTGCGGGTTGTACTTGTCGCTCATGGTTGAGGCTTTCTCCTTACAGAAATTCCCCTGGGTGGTGCAGATAACGTGTATTGTCGTGATTTCAGAATAAATCCAGTCCTGGCCGGGAAGGGAGGCGCGCGAGAAGGCAGCGACCCTCCGCCGGGCGGTGGGCTGGTAATCTGTTGCTGGGCAGCATCGCTCCCTCCTTATGCTGCAGGCCGCGCGGCCTGCTGGTATGCAAATAAAAAGTCGGCAAGCGCCTGCTGGGCTTACCGACCGTGAAACCGTGGGAAGGGCGTTGGGTGCTAGCGGCGGCGATACTCCGGCCGCACGCGCACCGGAATCGGCACAGGCGCAGGCTTCGGCTGAGGGCGGATAAGCCGATCAAGTTCCGCAAGCAGCTCGCGGAGTCGCTCATTAATGGGGCGTGTGTTCCTGTCAGCCATCGTCCTGTTCCTTTCTCCTGCCAGTCCTGTTACCAGTAAAAGCGCTGCCTGTAGCATTAACTGGAGTGCTTTTGTCAACAATAACACACTCATGGGCCAAAGATCAACCGGTGCTCTGGTCATAGCACAGCCGCAGCCGATGGTCTGGTTGTTAAGGTATGATAGCCTGCTTTGCTTGGAACTGCATAAGCAGAGTCTAATAAATGTGTAAAAAACGAAAAACGCCTTCATCCCGGTTAAGGGACGAAGGCATTTGCTCCGCGGTACCACCCTGATTGATGGCGCCGAATTGGTGGACCTGAAGGGGCTCGAACCCATGACCTCCACAATGCCATTGTGGCGCTCTCCCAGCTGAGCTACAGGCCCGTGAATGATGCCATCCACTTGTGTGCTGTAACGGGCGTTCCCGGTGTCGCTTACTGGTTTTCAGCGACACGGCTTCCGGGCGAGTTCAGTCTTGCTGGCGGGCGTCGTTACCACCGTTTGCCGGGCTTGCACCCTCCCCGACTCGCTTCGACGCTGACCTACTACTCCCGTTCACAGCCTGTGAAGTATTGGACTGGCTATCGTGAAAGCATTGTAATCATACCAGCGGCTGTTGTCAAGGTTTTTCTGCGGGCGCGGCCCGCCGGCCGCTTCCCTGACCGGCGCGCGGGGCCGGGTGTCAGCGATCTATCAGTTTTCTGACGGGAATCCCCTCCGGGGCGTGTTATAATCACGGCGCAGACAGCAGGGAGCTTACAACATTTCCCTGATCTATCCGTATAGCCATATAACGGCGCAGCGATATGCGCTGGTGATGAACTGGCCAAAAGAGGAGGATTAACTCGATGGGAATTAGTGGCGTTCTTGGGTTTATTGCGCTGGCGGGGTGGGTTGCCACCATCGCCGGTATCGGGCTGGCGATTCTGTCGGCTTCGCAGGGCCGGCCTACCCGCAATGGGGTGATGCTGGCTATTGTCGGTGTGGTTGTGGGCGTGGTGTTCAGTGTTGTGGCGCAGGGTGTGATCGTCGTCCAGCCGCAGGAAGTGGCGGTTGTCTTTGACTCGATTCGCGGTGAGCTGCTGGAACCGCGCGGCCCCGGCATCCATATCATCATCCCCGTGATTCAGGAGGCGACGTACTACTCGATCGCTCAGCGAGAATATACCATGACGGGGCAGTTAGCTGTCGGCGCGTCGGAGGCCGATAACTCGGTTGTATCGCGTACCTCCGACGGGCAGGAAGTGCGCATCGATGCCACGATTATCTACAATGTTGACTCGGCGAGCGCTAACCTGATCCACCAGCGCTGGCAGCAGCGCTACCAGAACGAGCTGGTGCGCCCGACCGTGCGCGGTATCATCCGCGACGAAATCTCCCGCTACGGTGTGGAAGAAGTCTACAGCACCCAGCGTGAGGCGCTGCGCTCCGGTATTCGCGAAGTCATTGAGGCCCGGTTTATGGAAGAAGGGCTGCGGGTTTCCGACTTCCTGATCCGCGATATCCAGTTCAGCTCCGAATATGCCCAGTCGGTGGAACAGAAGCAGATCGCCGAGCAGGACCGGCTCCGCGCCCAGCAGGAAGCTGACCGGCTGCGCGTTCAGGCCCAGGGTGAGCGTGATGCCCGCGTGTACCAGGCTGAAGGCGAGCGCCTGTCTGCCATCGAAGCGGCCACCGGTGAAGCGGAATCCATCCGCATCCGCGCCCAGGCCGAGGCCGATGCCATCATCCTGCGCGCCCAGGCTGACGCCGAAGGGCTGGCCCTGATCCGCGAACAGATCCAGCAGAACCCGGATCTGATCCAGTGGCGCTACATCGAGAATCTGGCCGATAACGTGGACCTGATTCTGCTGCCCAACAACAGCCCCTTCCTGTTTGATGCGGCGGGGTTGATGGAAGCGACCGGCAACTAACCCGGCTGTCGGGTAACCAGGGCGGGCCTTTCACCGGCAGGTGGGAGGCCCGCTTTTGCGTCCAGGCAGGGCGTTAAAAATTGATAAGAAGCCGTATAGGAAAATTGACAAGGGACGACTAAAGGTTTAGAATCCCCTCAGTGTATCTATCGTCAGGCGCGATCCGCGACAATCAGGTAACAGAAGGCAATGACCAATTACAAAGATTACTACAACATCCTGGGCGTTGAGCGTAGTGCCGACCAGAAGGACATCAAGCGGGCGTACCGCAAGCTGGCCCGCCAGTATCACCCCGACGTGAACCCCGGGGATAAGGCCGCCGAGGATCGTTTTAAGGACATCAACGAAGCCTATGAAGTGCTGGGCGACGATGAAAAGCGCAAGCAGTACGACCGCCTGGGCAGCCAGTACCAGCAATGGCAGCAGATGGGCGGGCAGGGCAGCGTCCCCTGGGAGGACCTGTTCCGCCAGGCGGGCGGGCAGCAGAATATCCAGTACGACATGAACGGCACGGACAGCTTCGCCGATATCCTCAACGCCTTTTTCTCCGGCGGGATGGGCGGCGCGCGCGGCGGACGCCAGCGCACGCGCCAGGCGGCCGGGATGCGCGGCCGTGACATCGAGCAGGAAGTGCGCATTTCGCTGCATGAGGCCTACCACGGCACGCGGCGCGATTTCAACCGCAACGGTCGCCGCCTGAGCGTGGCGATTCCCCCGGGCGCCAAAACCGGGTCACGCGTGCGGGTGGCGGGCAAGGGCGAATCGGGTTATGCCGGCGGGCCGCCCGGCGACCTGTTCCTGGTGGTGACGGTGGCCGACGACCCGACCTACGAGCGCAGCGGTGACGACCTGACGCGCGAATGGCCGCTGGACCTCTATACGGCCGTGCTGGGCGGAGAGGTGGAAGTCCCCACGCTGGCGGGATCCGTCCGGCTGAAGGTGCCGCCCGGCACTCAGTCCGGCCAGAAGTTCCGGTTGGCCGGGCGCGGCATGCCCCGCCTTAACCAGTCCGGGAGCCATGGCGACCTGTACGTGCGCATGCTGGTGCAGGTCCCCACCCACCTGACCGACCGTGAGAAGGAACTCTTTGAGGAGCTGTCCGGGCTGAAAGTTCGCTAGCCCGGTGGCGCGCGCCGGCGGGGGGCAGGCGACTGGCACACTGGTGAGGAGTGCACAGCACATGAGCACACGTTTCCGCTGGTTATTGTTCGCCCTGTTTGTGGCCGTCCTGTGGGGCGGGGCCGGGATTGCGGTGATCAACCGCGCCGGGTCGGAAGCCGCCCAGCCGCAGCCCCAGGTGATCTCCCGGGTGGAGTGGCAGTCCCGTTCCGCGGGGGAGGCGATGCTGCTGCAGCCCACGCCCAGCCCGCTGCCGCCGGAGGTAGTGGATGCGGCGGACGCCGAATTCCGCCTGCTGAGTAACGTGTACTACCGCGTTTCTCCCTCCGTGGTCAACATTGATGTGACGGTGGAGCTGGCGGAGCGCATTGACCAGACCGGCAGCGGCTCCGGCTTTGTGTATGACACCTCCGGGCATATCATCACCAATTCGCACGTGGTGCGCGGCTCCAGCGTGATCCAGGTGACCTTCCGGGATGGTTTCGTGGCCGAAGCCGAGTTGGTGGGGATCGATGATTTCAGCGACCTGGCCGTGATCCGCGTGCGGACCGACTCCGCTCGTTTGCTCCCGGTGACGCTGGGCCGCGCGGATGACCTGCTGGTCGGCCAGCGCGTGATCGCCATCGGTAATCCCTTTGGGCTGGACAGCTCCATGACCAGCGGCGCGATCAGCGCGATCGGGCGCACGCTGCCTTCCGCCCAGCTGCTGGACCCCACCCAGCAGCCGTTCAACAACCCCTCCATCATCCAGATCGACGCGCAGATCAACCCCGGCAATTCCGGCGGGCCGCTGCTCAATTCCTACGGCGAGGTGATCGGCGTGAACACCGCCATCCGCACGGAAACCGGCCAGTTTCAGGGGGTGGGCTTCGCCGTGCCGGTCAGCACCGTGCGCCGGGTCGTGCCGGAGCTGATCGCCAATGGCCGGGTGGCATATTCGTGGCTGGGCATCTCCAGCCTGGCGGTGGAGGGCGGTTTCAGCCTGGCTGCGCTGGCCGAGCCGCTGGGCCTGCCGGTGACCTCCGGCGTGCTGCTTCAGACGGTGACGCCCGGCTCCCCGGCGGACGAGGCCGGGCTGCGTGGCGGGGCGAACAACGGCACGGTTGTGCGCGGGCGTGAGATTTATGTGGGCGGCGACATCATCGTCGCGATTGATGGCACGTTTGTGGACACGATGGACGACCTGGTGAGCTACCTGGTGGTGAACACGGTACCCGGGCAGGAAGTCACGATGACGGTGGTTCGGGACGATCAGACGCTGGAAATACCGGTGGTGCTGGGGGAGCGCCCGTAGCTGCGCCCCTGCCGCCGGGCATAAAAAACGCAAGACGGGAACGGATGAAGGTCTCTGCTATGCATGACTCGCATGATCAGGATTCGCCGCGCTACACCATCAGCGTGGTCGCCCAGCTGGTGGAGCTGCATCCCCAGACGCTGCGCAACTATGAGGATTGCGGGCTGGTGGTGCCGCGCCGCTCGCCGGGCAATTTCCGCCTGTACACCGAGCGGGATGTGGAGCGCCTGCGCAAGATCGTGCGGCTGACGAACGACCTGGGGGTGAACCTGGCCGGGGTGGAGATCATCCTGAACCTGACCGAACGGCTGGAGGCGCTCCAGGCGGAGCTGGAGGAACTGCAGACCCTGCTGGCCGCGCGCGAGGAAGCCTGAGGCGCTGGCTGGACTGGACACCCGCATTTGTAGTAATATAACTCATGATATGAGGCGCATTCCAGGAAAGGCGGGGGCGGATGCCGGGGGATGACTATCCTGACGTGCTGGGGGCTATCACTGGCGGCCGGCGCCTGGAGATGGAGACGCTGCAGGCCGCGGTGGGGGTGCATCCGGGCGTAACGATGCACGGCCAGCCGTTTGAGGTGCTGGTGCTGCTGCAAAGCAAGGTGGACAGGCCGCAGGAAGTGGCGCTGGCCGCCCAGCTTCCCCTGCGCGATTCCAGCGGGCGGCGCCTGAGCTTCTTCCTGCCGCGCAGGCAGCTTAAGGTCACGCTCCAGCCCGGCGAGGTTGGCGTGGTGCATTTGCCCGTGATCGCCCAGCCCCCGACCCCGCCTGCCCCGGACTATCCCCTGATCGTCAACCTGCGGGTGAAGGCCGCCCCGGATGCCGCCCCGATCCGCGACGCCGGCAGCGGGCGTCCCCCCAGCGCGCTGAATATCTCCCCTTTCCGGCTGGAAGTGTTCAAGCAGGTGGCTTTCTGCGCGGATGGGCATGCTGGCGAGCTGCATTGCCGCTTCAGCCTGATGAGTGGGGCGGTGCCGCCCGGCACGTTCAACCCGGCCCCGAAGTATGAGACCCTGTGGACCCTGCGCGATTTTGAGCAGGAACGCGAACACCTGGAGCAGGGCAGGGTCATCGCCGAGCGCCTGGCCTTTGATTTCACGTCGCACACCGTGTTTTACGAGGTGGAGGAACGCACGCGCGCCGCATTCGCGGAGGCCGGTATGCCCCTGCACCCTGCGGAGGCGGTGTTTGTCGCCAAGGCGATCACGTACGTGTTTGATGATGCCGGGCAGTACGAGCAGATCTACGACCTGGATAGATCGCGCTGGTTCAGCTGGCTGCGCAGCCTGGTAATGCAGGATCGGGCCGTGGCCCGGCGTGCGCCCGGCGATCTGGCGGGCGGCGATCTGTACTTCGCGGCGCTGTATGACGCGGTGTGGGTCGGCCTGCCGATGGTGGAGATTGCGCTGAACGAGGTCTATGGCACGCCGGAGGAACACCGCCAGTATGCCGAAGAAGTGGTACGAGCCATCCAGGGGGAGGCGCTGGAGCTGGGTCACGCCTACCTGCCCCTGGTGATGGCCGGCGTGCTGCTCAACATGCGCGTGACCGTGCGCGGCGAGAATCTGTGGAACAACCTTGACTACCTGCAGGAAGCGATGCGCGGGCGGGCGCGGTTGTACGCCGGGCGCAATAACCCGATCATGGTCGGGCTGGCAGCGCTGGTGGAGAGCGCCCGCGACCTGCTGCACCGCTCCCGCGTGCCGCGTGAATAGCCCCCCTGCGGCTCCCGCAGGCCGGTGATTGCCCCTTGTATTTCACCTCCTCCTTTGTTACTATATCGATAATATACCTGTTTCCTTTATTTTAATATAGCCTAACACCAGGTGTTATGCCGGGCTAAATCCCGGTTTATTCCGGGCTGCACAGGGTGACTGCGGCAGCCTGACAGGAAGCGACAGATGGATCGGAACAAGCTCAAGCGGTTCGCCTGGCTGTCGATTGGCGCGGCGGTGCTTACCATCGGGCTGAAAAGCGGGGCCTACCTGCTGACCGGCTCGGTCGGGCTGCTTTCGGATGCGCTGGAGTCGATCGTCAACCTGGTGGCGGCGATCCTGGCGCTGGGCGCGCTGACCCTGGCCGCCCGCCCGCCGGACGACGATCACGAATACGGCCACGACAAGGCCGAGTACTTCTCCAGTGGGGCGGAAGGCGTGCTGATCCTGCTGGCGGCGGCCAGCATCGCCTATACCAGCATTGAGCGCCTGCTGAACCCGCAGCCCATCGATCAGGTCGGGATCGGGCTGGTGATCTCGGTGGTGGCCTCGCTGGTGAACCTGGCGGTGGCGCGGGTGCTGCTGCGCGCAGGCCGGGCCTACGAGTCGATCACGCTGGAGGCCGACGCCCACCACCTGATGACCGATGTCTGGACCTCGGTGGGCGTGGTGGCAGGCGTGGCGGTGGTATCCCTGACCGGGCTGAACTGGCTGGACCCGGTGATCGCGCTGCTGGTCGCCCTGAATATCGTGCGGGAGGGGGTGAAGCTCGTCCGGCGCTCAGCGATGGGCCTGATGGACGCGGCCCTGCCGCCGGCGGAACTTGAGCAGATCCAGGCCGTGCTGGATCGCTTCCGCGTCTATGGGATCGAGGTGCACGCCCTGCGCACGCGACAGGCAGGCTCGCGGCGCTTCATCTCCATGCACGTGCTGGTCCCCGGCGAGTGGACGGTTCAGCGCGGGCATGACCTGCTGGAATGCCTGGAGGCGGAGCTGGGCCGGGCGCTGCCCAACCTGCTGGTGATCTCCCACCTGGAGCCGCTGGAAGACCCGGTTTCCTGGGAGGATGTGGGCCTGACCCGCCCTGATAACCGCCAGGCCCCGGAGATATACGAGATGTTCAGCTAAGCGAAAAAACAGGGGCGCCTGTGCTGGGCGCCCCTGCTGCTGATGTATTCCCCGCCGGCGGTTACGTCCGGTAATGCCCGTTAATCGAAACATATTCATGGCTCAGGTCGCATGTCCACACGGTGGACTGGCCCGCGCCCTGTCCCAGGTCCAGCCGCGCGCTGACTTCCGGGCTGCTCATGATTGCGGCGGCGGCATCCTCGCTGTAGGCGGTCGGGCTGCCCGCAGCCACCAGCTGCAGGCCGTCCGCGCAGTCGCTCTCGCCCGGCGCGATCCACAGCGCCAGCTGCGCCGGATCGAGCGCCACCCCCGCGCGGCCCGCCGCCGCCAGGATGCGCCCCCAGTTGGCATCCGCGCCGTAAAACGCCGTTTTCACCAGCGGCGAGGTGGCGATTGCCATGCCCACCTGGCGCGCCGCTGCGTCATCCGCCGCGCCGGTGACGTGCAGGGTGATGAAGCGGGTCGCGCCCTCGCCATCCATCACGATATCCTTCGCCAGGACGGTGCAGACCTCGGTCAGCGCGGCCTGGAAATCGTCCAGCCCTTCAGCGGAAGTCACGCCCACGCCGCTGGCGCCGTTCGCCAGCAGCAGCACGCTGTCATTGGTGCTCATATCGCCATCCACCACTATCTGATTGAAGCTCTGGCCGTTGGCCGCGCTCAGCGCGGCCTGGAGAGTCGGGCTGTCCAGCGCCGCGTCGGTGACGATTGTGGCGAGCATGGTCGCCATGTTGGGCGCGATCATGCCCGATCCCTTGGCGATCCCGGCGATCGTGTAGCGCCCGTCCGGCGTGTCCACGCTGACGCAGGCCGTCTTGGGGACAGTATCCGTGGTCAGGATGCCCTCGGCGGCGTCCGCCCAGCCCTCCGGCCCCAGCGCGTCCGCCAGCGCCGTCACGCCCGCCGTGATCTTGTCCATGGGCAGGAGTGTACCGATCACGCCGGTAGACAGCACCAGCACATCCGCCGGGGTGCAGCCCAGGGTCGCCGCCACATGATCCGCCGTGGTGATTGAATCCTGCATGCCCTGCGCGCCGGTGCAGGCGTTGGCCACCCCCGCGTTCACCACAATCGCCCGGATTCCGGCCGGGTTCTGCGCGAGGTGCTGCTGATCCAGCAGGACGGGCGCGGCCTTCACCAGGTTGGTGGTGAAGACTCCCGCCGCCGCGCAGGGGCGGTCGCTGACGATCAGGGCCATGTCCCGCCGCCCGGATTTGCGAATACCAGCCGCCAGACCCGCCACGCTGAAGCCCGCCACCGGGCTGATCTGGGTTTCCACCGGGCTGATCGTGGTCTGCTTGAGATCGGTCATGCTCATTGTTTTTCCTTTTCAGGCACTACACATCCGGTTGACAGTAAAAGCCGGGGCGCTTCCCCGGCGGGTTATCCAGCCCCCTCCACGCTGGCCGGGGCGGGGATGTGAGGATCGCCCGCCCCGGCGCACGTGTGGGGAGAAAAGGTGCCTACAGCGAGGCCAGAACCTGCGTCAGTTTGTCGATCGCTTCGTCCACGTGATGTTTCTCAATGATCAGCGGCGGCACAAAACGCAGCGTGTCTGGGCCGGCGTTGACCATCAGCAGGCCGTGGGCGTACCCGGCTTTGACTGCCTCGGTCGCCGGGACGCTGAGTTCCATGCCCAGCATCAGGCCCATGCCGCGCACGCCCGTGATCAGCGGGGAATTCAGGCCCTTCAGCCCGGCCTTGAAGTACATCCCGACTTCCTGCACATGCTGGAGGAAGGCCGGGTCGCTCACGCGGTCCAGCACGACCTGCGCCGCGCGGGTCACCACCGGCCCGCCGCCGAACGTGCTGCCGTGGTCGCCGTACTCAATCGCGCCCGCGACCTGCGCGGAAACAAGCGTCGCGCCGATGGGCAGCCCGCCCGCCAGCGGCTTCGCCAGTGTGAGGATGTCGGGCTGCACGCCGAACTGCTCATAAGCAAATAGCGAGCCGGTGCGGCCCATGCCGCATTGCACCTCGTCAAAGATCAGCAGGGCGCCGTGCTCATCGCACAGGGCGCGCAGCCCCTGCAGGAATTCGGGCGTGGCGGGGTGAATGCCGCCTTCGCCCTGCACCGGCTCCACAAACACCGCGCACGTCCCCTGCCAGATCACGCTGGCGGCGGCTTCCAGGTCATTGAATGGCACGACGCGCACATCTGGCAGCAGCGGGCGGAACGGATCCTGGTACTTCGGGCGCGGCGTGACGGAGAGCGAGCCGGTCGTGCGCCCGTGAAAGCCGTTGCTGAAGGTCACCAGCTCGGTTTTATCCACAATATGGTGGGCGCGCACATACAGCGGCGGCGGGCTGGCCGGGTCTGGCTGGCGGTGGATGTAGGCCCACTTGCGCGCGAACTTGAGCGCCGCTTCGTTCGCCTCTGCCCCGGAATTGCTGAAGAATACCTTATCCGCGAAGCTGGCTTCGCACAGCCGGGCGGCCAGCGCCGCATGCGGGGCGGTGTGGTACAGGTTGCTCACGTGGATGAGCTGCGCGGCCTGCTGGCTGATGGCCTCCACCAGCGCCGGGTCGCCGTAGCCCAGCGCGTTCACCGCGATCCCGGCCACCAGGTCCAGGTAGGCGTTGCCCTCCGTGTCGTAGAGGTAAACGCCCTCCCCGTGGGCCAGGGCGAACGGCGGGCGGGGATAGGTCGGCGCCACGTGGGCGGCTTCATGGGCGATGATGCTCTGGGCGGTGTCGGTCTCGGTCAGGGTCAGAGTCATGGGTCGTTCTCCGTGGAACAGGGCTACCGGGCAGCGTAATGCGCCGGGGCAGCAGCGACAGCGGGTGCGGGTACGAAAGCCGGGGCGGGGGTGGGCTGGTCGGCGTGGAAGATCGTGCCGGCACTGGCCTGCAGGCCGGGCAGGTCCGTGATCACGGCCTGCGGGATGCCCAGCTCCACCGCGTGCAGGGCCGTCTTAACCTTCGGGATCATGCCGCCGTAGATCGTGCCGTCCGCGATCAGGCTGTGGGCCTGCTGCGCGCTGATGGCGGGCTGCGGCTGGCCGTCCACCAGCACCGCGCTCACGTTCGTCAGGAACACGATCTGGCTCGCGCCGATGGCTTTGGCGATCGCGGCGGCGGCGTGGTCGGCGTTCACATTGTACGGCTCGCCATCCTCGCCCAGCGCCAGCGGGGCGATCACGGGCGTGACGCCCTGGGCCAGCATCGCGTTCAGCACATCGGCCCGCACGTGCGTGATCGCCCCCACGCGGCCCAGGTCACCCTTCTCGTTGTGCAGCTTCACGCCGCGCAGCAGGCCGCGGTCGGTCCCGCTCAGCCCGGCGGCGTCAATCCCGGCGGCCACCAGCTGGCGCACCAGGCGTTTGTTCACGCTGCCGCACAGCACCATCTCCACCACAGCCAGCGTGGCCTCGTCGGTGACGCGCAGGCCGTCCACCCACCGGGCTTCGATGCCCATCGCGGCCTGGAGGCGGCCGATCTCCTTGCCACCGCCATGCACGATCACGACCGGGCGGTCGAGCGCGGCCACGTACCCGGCCAGGGCGGCCAGGAAGTCCGGGCTGTCGATGTCATTCCCGCCGATCTTGAGCACGATCGGGCTGGGGGTGGGGTGGGTGCTGGGGGTTGAGCGTGTCATGGTGCCTCCGGTCAAAGGTCGTGTGCTGGTGCTGCATGGCTGGCAGCAAGAGGGGCATCGCTGGGATGCCCCTGAATCTGACTGGTTAAAGCAGGCCGGTCGTTTCCTCCAGGCCGAACATCAGGTTGAAGTTCTGCAGCGCCTGGCTGGACGCGCCCTTCAGCAGGTTGTCGATCACGGACACGATCACGACCTGCTGATCCGTGACCGGCGTGACGGATACCGTGCCGCTGTTGTTGTTCACGGCGTGCTTCAGCGTGGCGTGCTGCCCGGCGGGCAGGACGTTTACCAGCGGCTCCGCCGCATACGTTTCTTCATACAGCGCCTGCAGGCTGGCAGCGGCCCACGGGGCGGCCAGGGTTACATAAATCGTCGCCAGCAGGCCCCGGTCTACGGGGAGCAGGTGCGGGGTGAAGATCAGCGGGCCGGTCCCGCCGTTCAGCTTGCCGATCTCCTGCTCGATCTCGCCGGTGTGGCGGTGCGCCCGGCCCACGTTGTAGGGCGACAGGTTGCCGAACACCTCGACAAAGTGGGTGCTGGGTTTGGGCGTGCGCCCCGCGCCGGAAACGCCCGACTTCGCATCCACGATGACCGGCGCGTCCACGGCCAGCGCGTGCGCCGCCAGCAGCGGGTACAGGCCCAGCAGCGTGGCGGTGGGGTAGCAGCCCGGGTTGGCGACCACAGCCGCCCCGGCAATGGCCGCCCGGTTGATCTCCGGCAGGCCGTAGGGCGCGGGCAGCAGTTCCGGGTTGGGGTGCGCGACCCCGTACCAGGCTTCATAAGCTTCGGGGGTGTCCATCCGCAGATCGGCGGAGAGGTCGATCACCTTTGTTCCGGCGGCGTGGGCGGCAGCGGCCACCGGCGCGGAGGCCGTGTGCGGCAGCGCCAGGAACACCGCGTCAACGCTTCCCGGCGCGGGCGTGTCATGCGGCTGGTAGGTCAGGCTCGTGCCCGGCACGGGCTGGCCCGCGTCCTGGGTGGACGTGGCAAAGACCAGCTCAGTATGAGGGTGGCTCGCCAGCAGGCGGATCAGCTCCTGCCCCGTGTACCCGGCTGCGCCGTAAATGCCGACGGTGATCGTGGACTGGCTCATAAGACGGTGCGCGCTCCTGTGGCCCCAGATGGGCAACAAAAATCCCCCCGGTCTGGGGGGATTGGTCGTTGTCAGGCGGTTACGCTGCGGGCAAACGACATTATCCCTGCCAGACCGGTGCGGTCTGGGGGCGGCGACGCGGACGGCGCAGCTCAATTGCCAGGGATAAAACGATTGCAGCGTGCATGGTTACCACTCAATGTTCAGCTAAAAACAGACTACTTGCTTCACAGGTTAACAGCCCTGGCGGGGGGCGTCAAGCCTTCCGCCAAAGTTCGGATATCCCGCCGAAAAATCGCGGAATCGCTTGTGTAAAACGCACAACGGCCCGGGCCTGCCGGGGCTGGCCCCCTGATTATTGGTAATTGACAGGGCTGCCCTGCCGGGGGAAAATTATGGCATCTGTTCGCCTGTAAAGGATAACCCGTAGCAATGGACGAAGGACCTGCATCTGCCAGCCCGGAAGTTCCCAGGCGTGGCGCAAGTGACAACTTCATAGCCGGGCCCCTGCAGGTCGCTGTGTAATCCCCGCTGTTTTCCCGCTGGTTACCGAACACCTCCAGGGGCGCCCACCATTCTGGAGGTGTTTTATGATGGAACCACGCATCCTTGATGCTGTGCTGGATCAGATTCGCGCTGCCCTGGAGCAGGAGGATCTGAGCAGCGCCGTTTCGATTATTGAAGCCCTGCGGCCTTCTGACCAGGCGGAGGTTTTCGCCGGGCTGGACGACGCCGATCAGATCGTGCTGCTGCCGCAGCTCCAGCCGGACGATTCCGCCGACATCCTTGAAAAGATGGATGACCAGGAAGTGGCCGAGCTGGTCACCAACCTGCCCACCGAAACCCTGATCCGCATCGTGGACGAGATGGAGCCGGACGAGGCCGCCGACCTGCTGGGCGATATCCCCCAGGCGCGGGCCGACCTGATCCTCTCCGGCCTGCAGGACCCCGACGAGATTCACCCTCTGCTGCTTCACCCGGATGACAGCGCCGGCGGCCTGATGACCTCCGAATTTCTGGCGCTGCGCCGGCGCATGACCGCGCGCGACGCCATCGCCGCCATCCGCGCCTGGCAGCCGGACGCAGAAACGATCTACAACCTGTTTGTGATCGATGCGGAAGGGCGGCTGTGCGGCACGGTCAGCCTGCGCAAGCTGGTCATCGCCGACCCGCCGGCCACGCTGGACAGCATCATGGACCCCGAAGTGATCTCCGTGACGGTGGGGATAGACCAGGAAGAATGCGCGCGCATCATGGGGCGCTACGACCTGGTGGCGCTGCCCGTCGTGGACCTGGACCGGCGCCTGCTGGGTGTGGTGACGATTGACGACGTGGTGGATGTGCTGGTGCAGGAAGCCACCGAGGACATCCAGCGCCTGGGCGGGGCGCAGCCGCTGGGCCGTTCCTACCTGGATACGAGCGTGTGGCTGGTGACGCGCAAGCGCATCGGCTGGCTGCTGCTGCTGTTCATCACCGGCAGCCTGACGGCCAGCGTGATGAGCCTGTTCGAGGGCGTGCTGGAATCCGCGATCGTGCTGTCCTATTTTGTGCCGCTGCTGATTGGCACCGGGGGCAACGCCGGGTCGCAGACGACCACCACCATCATCCGTGCGCTGGCCGTGGGCGATATCCAGCTGCGTGACGCGCTGAAGGCCCTGTGGCACGAGCTGAACGTGGGGCTGCTGCTGGGGCTGGGCATGGCTCTGGTCGCCTACCTGCGCGTGATCACGACCGCCGGCGCCACCCCGCCGATTGCACTGACTGTCTCGCTGGCGATCATGACGGTCGTGATCTGGGCCAACGGGATCGGGGCGCTGCTGCCCCTGGCGGCGACGCGTCTGGGCATCGACCCGACCGTCGTCTCCGGCCCGGTGATGAGTACGCTGGTCGATGCCACCGGGCTGCTGATCTACTTCATGATGGCGAGCGCCCTGCTGGGCTTGTGAGGGATGGACGCTGATCCCTGTCCGGTATACTCGGCAAGCCGAGGTGGGTTCAGAACAGGAGGAGGGCTAGATGAACCGATTCTTCAAGATACAGCAGCCCACAGAGCGTTCGTTTGGGTGGGCCGATACGCTTGTCCTGGCGCTGGTCGCTGTACTTATCTACGCGGGTATCCGCATGGCGATTGCTTCCCCGGAAGTAATCGGAGGGCCGGCTATCTCGCTTGAGCCTGGCGCATTACCTTATTATGCAGTGCGCTCGGTGGGCCGGATGGCCGCTGCCTATGTGTTGTCGCTGATCTTCACGCTGGTGTACGGGCGAATCGCCGCTTACAACCGCCTGGCCGAGCAGGTGCTCATGCCGCTGCTGGACATGCTGCAAAGTGTGCCGATTCTGTCATTTCTGCCGGTTGTGCTGCTCAGCCTGAGCGCGATCATGCCGCAGGCGATCGCCGCCGAGCTGGCTTCCATCGTCCTGATCTTCACCAGCCAGGTCTGGAATATGGTGTTTGTCTGGTATCAGTCCCTGACCACCATTCCAACCGAACTGAATGAAGCCTCGACTGTGTTCCGGTTCAACACGTGGACGCGCTTCCGCACGCTTGAGCTGCCATTTGCGGCCATCGGCCTGTTGTGGAACAGCATGATGAGCTGGGCCGGCGGCTGGTTCTTCCTGATGGCGGCGGAAATCTTTACCGTGGGAGACAGGGACTTTCGCCTGGCGGGTCTGGGCGCCTATCTTCAGGAAGCGGCCAACCAGGAAGACTACCGCGCGATTATGTGGGGCATCGTGACCCTGATCGTCGTGATCGTGCTCCTCGATCAACTGGTCTGGCGTCCCCTGCTGGCCTGGGCGGATCGCTTCAAGCTGGAAATGACCGAGAGCGACAACCCGCCCACCTCCTGGTTCTATAACCTGCTGCGCAGCCTGCAGATTGCGCGCTGGCTGGATCACCGCATTCGCCAGCCGATTGTGCGCGGGCTGGACGCGCTGTTTATGCGCCTGGCCCCGCCTGTGACCAGCCAGCCAGGGACGAATGGCCGCCCGGCTGGCCGCCCCTGGCTCACTTACCTGGTTTTGATCGCGGTGGTGGGTGGGGTGATCTACGGCCTGGTGGAAGCCGGTCAGATGCTGATCGAGGTGCCGTCTGCCCAGTGGGGGGCAATTGGCCTGAGTGTGGCGACGACCCTCCTGCGCGTGTTGATTGCGCTCGTCCTGGCCCTGGCCTGGACAATCCCGGTCGGGGTGCTGATCGGCACTAACCCGCGCATCGCGGCGGTGTTACAGCCGGTGGTGCAGGTCACGGCTTCTGTCCCGGCGACGGCACTGTTCCCTGTGCTGCTGCTGGTGGTGCTGCGGCTGCCTGCCGGGCTGAATATCGCGGCGGTGCTGCTGATGCTGATGGGCACACAGTGGTATCTGCTGTTCAATATCATCGCGGGGGCAGCCGCCATTCCCCAGGACCTGAAATTCACCAGCCAGCTGCTGCAGCTGAGCCGCTGGGCGAGATGGCGCACACTGATCCTGCCCGCCCTGTTCCCCTATATCATCACGGGAGCCATTACGGCCAGCGGCGGCGCCTGGAATGCCAGTATTGTCGCCGAGTACTTCAAGCTGGGTGGCACGACCCACCAGGTTACCGGCGTTGGCGCTCTTATTGCTGACGCGACCGCCACGGGGGACTTTCACCTGCTGCTGGCGGCCACCCTGAGCATGATCCTGACCGTGGTCCTCATCAACCGCCTGTTCTGGCGACGGCTGTACCGCCGGGCTGAAGACCAGTACCGAATGGAGTAGACGATGAACGCACCACTGCTGCAGCTGAAGAATATCACGCAGAAATACGGCCGCGGGGATCGCCGCTTCACGGCGGTTGAAAATGTGAATCTGACGATAGACGAGGGCGAGCTGGTGGCGCTGCTTGGCCCGTCGGGATGTGGCAAAAGCACCCTGCTGCGGATCATCACCGGTCTGAACAAGCCGGTTGAAGGGCAGGTGCTTTACCGGGGCGAAGTGCTGACCGGCGTGAACCCGCATGCCACCATCGTGTTTCAGACATTTGCCCTGTTCCCGTGGCTCACCGTCCAGCAGAACGTGGAGGTGGCGCTGAAGGCACGGGGTGTGCCGGCCAACCTCAGCGCGACACGCTCGATTGACCTGCTGGATATGGTCGGGCTGGATGGCTTTGAGACGGCCTTCCCGCGTGAGCTGTCGGGCGGGATGCGCCAGAAGGTGGGCTTTGCGCGGGCGATGGCCGTTGAGCCGGAGCTGCTGTGCCTGGACGAAGCTTTCTCGGCCCTGGACGTGCTCAGCGCGGAGGCTCTGCGCGGGGAGCTGCTGGAGTTGTGGACAACCGGCGCGATCCCCACACGGGCGATCCTGATGGTGACGCACAACATTGAGGAAGCCGTCCTGATGGCTGACCGCGTGATTGTGATGGACAAGCAGCCGGGACGTGTGATTGCCGACCAGAAGATCGCGCTGCCACACCCCCGCCAGCGCAAGTCGCCTGAATTTCTCAAGGTGCTGGACCTGGTCTATGCGACCCTGGCCGGGCAGACACAGCCGGAGCATATCGAGCTGGGGACCGCGCCCGGTGAGGCCGGGCGCACCCGCGCGCTGCCCAACGTGACCGTGGGGGAGCTGGCCGGGCTGCTCGAATTCCTGGACGAAATGCCCAATGACCGCATCGATGTTTACCGGCTGGAGCAGGAACTCAATTTAGGCTCCACCGAGGTGCTGCACCTGACCGAAGCAGCGGAGCTGCTGGGCTTTGCCACGATTGCCAAAGGCGATATCACGCTGACCGCGCTGGGGGAGACATTCGCCGAAGCCAGCATTCTGGCGCGTAAGGAGATGTTCGCCACTCGCATCAAACGGCTGCCGATGTTCCGCTGGCTGCTGGCGATGCTGAATGCGACGGACAGGCAGCAGCTTGACCGGGATGTGATCCGGCTGGCGCTGGAGCTGGAGTTCTCACCGGAGGACGCCCAGCACCAGGTGGAGCTGGCGATCCAGTGGGGGCGTTACGCTGAAATCCTGGCCTATGATGACAACACGGAGAAGATCTACCGGGAAGCGCCTGACACGGTTCACCAGCCAGCGGGCTGAGGCCGTCTGCCGGCCACCTGCCTGCAAATTCACCTGTTGTTCTATTGTATTCAGAACATAAGTTCGATATAATGGAAGTATCAGTTTCAGGGAGTTGGCAGGCAGGGGCCATGTATATCCACACCGTTCCCGATACCGTTGAAAAGCTGCGCCTGATGGGCGACGCGACCCGCTTCGAACCGGCGGGCGATGCCCCCCAGCGCGAGACGCTCACGCTCCAGTCCCGCCCCGCCGCCGACCCGGAGCTGCTGCCGTGCGTCACCCACGTGACCACGCCGCAGGGCCTCAAGCCGGTCATGAAATCCATGATGACCACCGCCTGCGAGAAGAACTGCTTCTACTGCCCCTTCCGCGCCGGGCGCAGCCAGATGCGCCGCCTGACCTTCTCCCCGGATGAGATGGCGCTGGCCTTTCACCGGCTGGAACGGGCGGGTGTGGTGGACGGCATCTTCCTCTCGTCCGGCATCATCAAGGGCGGCGCGACCATGCAGGACAGGATCATCGACGCCGCCGAGATCATCCGCCGGAAGTACCAGTACACGGGCTATATCCACCTCAAGATCATGCCCGGCGCGGAATATGACCAGCTCAAACGCGCCATGCAGATCGCGGATCGCGTGTCGATCAACCTGGAAGGCCCGACGCAGGAGCGCCTGCATGCCCTGGCGCCGAAGAAGGACTTCGGGGACGAGCTGCTGACCCGCCTCCAGTGGGCGGGGCGCATCCGGGCGGAGCTGAAAGCGCAGCACCCGTACCGCAAGGTCGCCAGCGCGGTGACACAGTTTGTGGTCGGCGCGGTGGGGGATACGGACGTGGAACTGCTGAGCCTGAGCCACCAGCTGTACCACCAGATCGGGCTGGCGCGCGCGTACTACAGCGGCTTCAACCCCATCGAGGACACCCCGTTTGAGAACCTGCCGCCGACCAGTCCCCAGCGCGAACGGCGGCTGTACCAGGCCAGCTTCCTGCTGCGCGATTACGCGTGGGACGTGGAAGACCTGCCGTTTGTGGGGGAGGGCAATCTTGACCTGCACAAGGACCCCAAGCGTGCCTGGGCCGACCAGCACCTGCTCCCGGCCCCGGTGGATGTGATGCGCGCCGACCGCGAACAACTGCTGCGCGTGCCGGGCATCGGGCCGAAGGGCGTGGACAGGCTGCTGGCCGCGCGGCGCAGGGGCCGCATCCGCGACCTGGCTGCGCTGAATAAGATCGGCGTGCAGGCCAACCGCGCCGCGCCCTACATCCTGCTGGATGGCCGCCGCCCGCCCACGCAGCTCCCGCTGTTTTAGGGAAAAAACAGCTCAAAGTGCTACTCAGCAAGTCAGAATTAGGACTTGCGCTAGGACTTCCGTTGATCTATAATAGAACATGCGTTCAAGTTATCTGAGGAGGGGATTCACATGGTTGAAGCAATTGTGGAACTGAAGGCTGTACCGGAGAAGCGTCTGTTGTCCGTGCGCAAGGCGGTGCCGATGGCGGGCATCCCGGCCCGCTTCACTGAAGTGATGGGCGCGCTGGCGGATTTCCCCCACTGGCCGCAGATGGGCAGCTGCGTGGCCTACTACTACGGCGAGTCGGACGACGATATGGAGGTCGAGATCGGCTTCGTAGCCCCGGAGGATTACACCGAGGACTTCACCCTGGGCAACGGAGAAGTGATGCGCATCACCACCGCCCCCGCCATGCAGCTGGCGGCCTGCACGGTCTACAAGGGCAGCTATGACGCCCTGGGCACGGCCTGGGAAGCCCTGATGAAGTGGATCACGGAGAACGGCTATACCTTCAGCGGGCCGGGCTGCGAGATTTACCTCAACGACCCGGATAAGGTGCCGCCGGAGGAGTACCTGACCGAGCTCCAGCAGCCGGTTGTGAAGCTTTAGAGGGGAAGCAGGATCGACTGGCGTCACGCGCGGGGGGACATTCCCCCGCGTTTTTGATTCCCCGGAACCGGGCAGTCTTTGCCCTTGACTCTCACGTTACGTGATAGTGTATGCTGGGTGACAGTGAGGGAGGAACGCGCATGTACACCGTGAAGCAACTCGCCGCTATGGCCGGGATCACCGTCCGGACGCTGCACTACTACGACGAGATCGGGCTGCTGACGCCGGTTCGCGGTGCGGGCAACGGCTACCGCCGCTACGGGGAGGCTGAAGCCCTGCGGCTCCAGCAGATCATGCTCTTTCGGGAGCTGGAATTCAGCCTGAGCGACATCAAGGCGCTGCTGGATGACCCGGAGTTCGACCGGCTGCATGCGCTGCGGGCGCACCGTGCCGCGCTGCAGGCGCGGGCCGTCCGCTTGCAGCGCCTCACCCACACCATCGACCAGACGATCAGGTACTTACAGGGAGAAACGACCATGAGCCAGCCCAGCCTGTTTGATGGCTTCAGCGATGAGCAGCAGGCGGAATACGAGGAGGAGGCCCGCGCAATGTGGGACCCGGCGACCGTGGATGAATCGGTGCGGCGCTGGAACAGCTACACCGACACGGAAAAGGCCGAGATCGGCGCGCGGGGCAACGCGATCTTCGCCGCCATCCGCGACAACATGGACAAGGGGCCAGAGAGCGCCGAGGTGCAGGCCCAGATCGCGGCCCTGCAGGAGCATTTCGGCGTGTTCTACACCTGCACGGATGAAATCCTGATGGGCCTGGGGGAGGCGTACCACACCCACCCCGGCTTCATCAAGACGTTCCAGAAGGTTCACCCGGACCTGCCGGAGTTCCTCTACCAGGCGATCAGCCACTACTGCATCAGCCGGCTGGAGGACTAGGTTCCCGCGGGGGGCCAGCCTGAGCCAATAACCCCACTGGGCCGCGCGCGTTCAGCCGGACGACCGCGGCCCGGTGGGTAATTACCGGCGGGTTTGTCCAGGCTGCTGGACAGGCCCGCGCTGCTCTCCGGCTTTTCACCCAACTGGAGTTGGATGTTTGATCCAAACTTTGGGGCCACACCTTGACAGCCCCCGTGCTTTCGCTTATCCTGAAAGGCAGATATTAGCAGAATACTGATCGGGACTCATTCACTGCTGCGTTTACTCTTTTGCGCGGCGGGTCAGACCAGCCATCTTTCCAGAAGGGGCAGGCGCCCTGACCGCAGCGCATGATGAACCTCGCCCGTCCCGGGTTGGGGTTTTTGTTTACCCGCGTGGCCCGCGAATGAGCCTGATTCTGAACAGGAAACCGTACAGGAAGCCAGAGTGATGTATACCGTAAAACGTGTTTGGATCGATACCACTGAAGAACCCCGTGAGGGCAGCGTGGACGTGCTGGCCGAGATGGAAGATGAAACCCTGTGGCTGGCGCGTTTCGCCACGATCCCTTACCTGCAGGAACAGATGATGTACAGCTTTGAGGCCAGCCACGACCTCAGCAATACCCCGGCGGCGTGTTATGCCACCATCGAGACCCAGCATGTCATTGTGGACTGCCTGAACATGGAGACGATCGAGAACGTGATCGATAACCTGCTGGAGCTGGGCGTCTTTGAAAGCACCTTTGCCCGGGTGAACAACCGCGAGATCACGGACTATTTCGATGGGTCGCCGCTGGCCGCCCGATAGTCCGCCGACCCGATTTAGCCCGCAGAAAGCCCGGCCCCGCGCCAGGGCTTTTTTGTTTCCCGGCCGCCCCGGTTTGACCGGGGTCGTCATCTGCCTGTATGCTGAGGGGGCTTGCGATCAGACAGGTGAAAGGACCTGACATGCACCCCTCACTTCGTAGCGTATTTCTGGCCCTGGTGATGCTGAGCGGCGCAGCGCTGGCCTGTGGGCTGCCGCTGCCGTCGGCCCTGCTGACCGGGGGAGTCACCATCCCGGCCTGCGCGGTGAATGAGCCGGCGGAGACGTGCGCGCTGCGCCAGGGCGCTTTCGAGCAGCTGGCGGCAGTAGAGACGCTGGCTGTGGAGTCGTTCAGCACCGAGCTGTTCATGGACAACGCTGGAGAGCTGATGCAGCTGGTCAGCACCGGGCGCTATACCTACGCGGTCAGCGCTGATCCTGCCGGCTTCGGCGCGGATGTGCATCTGTGGATCGACTCGGCCACCATTGACGAGGCGGGCGTGATCGAGACGGTCGATGACGTCCAGCTTATCCTGATCGGTGAGGATGCGTACTGGTCGGAAGATGGCGGCGCCACCTGGACGCACGGCATCCTGACGGACGATAATACCCGCATCGGTCTGGCCGCTTTCATCGGGCTGCTGGCGCCGCTCAGCGGGGAGATCAATCTGCTGGCCAGCCCGGAGGCGGTGGTGGTGCAGGTCGGCAAGGCTGATGGCGGGATTCAGCGCCACATGCTCACGCTCGATATTGAGGCGTTGTTCAGCAATGCCGAGGCGGTGCTCACCCTGCTGGAGGGAGCGACCGCGGTGGATGAACGGCTGGGGGTCGGGCTGGGGGTCGATCAGCTGGGCGAGCTGGAGCAGGTCGCTGCGATGGCGCCCATGCTGGTGGAGATGCTCGGCGCCGACCTGGCCTACAGTACCCGCATCGGGATTGACACGGCCAGCGGGCAGCTGGTGAGCTTTGGCGAAACCTTCATGCTGGATATGTCCGTGGCCGAAAATGAGGGGATGCGGGTGAACTGGGTGGTGGATGCCACCCTGGGCAGCTTCGATGACGTGCCCCCGGTGGAAGCCCCGACGGATTACATCGAGGGCGACTTTGGCGACATGTTCGGCTCGCCGCTGAACTAGCGGGCAGGTCGCCGGCGCGTTCGCGGCCTGGTTGACTTTCAGGGCCGATACTCCTAGACTGAGCGCTGTGCGTGTATCCCCCGGCCGGGCCGCTGGCCGCATTGACCGGGGGAGTGGCGGGAGGTTATGTGATGGGATCATCAATTATTGAAGTGGGGGTCGGGCTGGTCCTGGCGTTTGTCCTGCTCAGCATCCTGGCTTCCCAGATCAACAACATCATCAAGAACCTGCTGAACGTGCGCGGGCGCTACTTTGTGACCGAATTTGAGCGCATGATCACCGATCCGAAGCTGCGCGCCCAGATGCTGGCCCATCCCGCCCTGCGGTCGCTGCTCCAGGGCGACATGGTCAAGCAGATCAACCCGGATAAGCTGGCGGAGCTGCTGGTGGATAACCTGGCCGGCAGCGGTGAACGCCTGGAGCTGCTGGAACGGCTCTCGAATACCGACCTGGTGCAGCAGTTGCTGGTGCTGGTGGAAGACGCGGGCCTCAAGCAGCAGTTGGCGCAGGTGCTCAAGACGGCGCGGTCGCTGGCGGATGCGCGCATCAAGCTGCAGGAGTGGTTCAACGTGGGCCTCAGCCGGGTCTCCGAGCTGTATACCCGCCGGATGCACTTCTTCTCGTTTGTGGTTGGCGCGCTGCTGGCGCTGGTGCTGAACGTGGATGCGATCTACCTGGCCCGCTCGCTGTGGAATGACCCGGTGCTGCGCCTGGCGACCGCCGAGGCCGCGGTGCAGGCCGCCGAGCAGGTGGACCCGGACGCGGCGCTCTCCGAAGACCTGTTCGACTCCGTGCGGGAGGCGCAGGAAACGATGGATCAGTTCCTGACCCTGCGGCTGCCGGTCGGCTGGTATTACCAGTCGCTGGTGGACGGCCCCGTGGTCCAGGTGGGCACGCTCAACCCGCTGCATGACACGCGCAACCTGTGGAACCTGTGGTTCGCCAATAACCCGCGCTGGTTGGCGCTGCTGATCGAGAAGATCGCCGGGCTGCTGATCACGACCATCGCCGTGATGCAGGGCGCGCCGTTCTGGTTCGACCTGCTGCGCAAAGCCACCGGCCGTTAGGGCGGTGGTATCTGCGTGGGTGGATACAGCATGATCAACCTGGATGGATCGATACGGCCTGTGTGCAGCGTCGCTTTGCAAAGCGACGCTGCACACATAGCATGTCAATCAACCGAAGGCGATGACACCGTAGCCGCATTGCACAGGGAAACGTCAGCAAAGCGTCGCTGCCAGGGATCGCGCCTGGTAGTTGGTAACATCCCTCTGGCTATCAACTCGGAGTGCTTATGACCCCTGAACGCTGGATGCTTTACGGTGCTTATGGCTATACCGGCACGCTGCTGGCAGAAGAAGCCGCCCGGCGCGGGCATCGTCCCCTGCTGGCCGGGCGGGATGAAGCCCGGCTGCGCCCGCTGGCCGCGCGGCTGGGGTTGGATTATCGCCCGCTGGCCCTGGATGATCCGTCCGCGCTGGGGGCGGCTGTGGCGGAGGTGCCGCTGGTGCTGCATGCCGCCGGGCCGTACATCCACACCGGGCCGCCCATGCTGGAAGCCTGCCTCGCCGGGGGCGCGCACTACCTGGACATCACCGGGGAGGTGGCCGTGCTGGAGCAGGCCTTCGCCCTGGACGCGCGCGCCCGCGACCGGGAAATCGCGATCATCCCCGGCGTGGGCTTCGACGTTGTGCCGACCGACTGCCTGGCGGCGTTTGTGGCGGGGCAGGTGGCAGACCCCACCCATCTGACCCTGGCGATCCGCGCCCTCACACAGTCCAGCGCGGGCACGACCAAAGGCATGGTGGAAACGCTGGCCCGCAGCGCGCACGGGCTGGTGCGGCGGGAAGGTGTTCTGCAGCCCTATCCCTACGGGCGCGGGGCGCGCACGTTCCGCTTCCACAGCGGCGAGCAGCCCGCCATGCCCATCCTCTGGGGCGACCTGGTGACGGCGTACCACTCGACCGCCATTCCCAATATCACGGTCTATATGGCGCTCGCGCCGGGGCTGCTGCGCCTGGCGCGGGTGGCGGGGCGTTTTGCTGGGGTGCTTTCCGCCGCCCTGAGGATCATGCCGCTGCGGCGGCTGGCGCTCACGCTGGTTGAGAAACGGGTGAAGGGACCGGACGCGGTCACGCGCCAGACGGCCCGCGCCTCGATTTACGCCCGGGCGGAGAATGCGCGGGGAGAGGCGGCCGAAGCCTGGCTGGAAACGCCCGAAGCCTACCGCCTGACGGCCGAGGCCGGGATCAGGGCGGTGGAGCAGACCTTCGCGCGCCAGCCGCGCGGCGCCCTGACCCCCGCCCAGGCATTCGGCGCTGATTTTGTGCTGGCTGTGCCGGAGACCGTGCGGGTGACGGCCCTGGAGTAACCAAAGGGAACGGGGCGCAGGTGAACCCCCGCGCCCCGGTTCCAGGGCAGGCAAAGCCAGGCTGATTCTGCTTCAGCCCGCCGCCAGCAGTTTCCTGCTGGCCTGTGGCCGCCGCAGGGATGACCTCAGCGGCAGCTGGCCCGGACGAGTTTAGAACTCGTCCTCTTCGTCTTCCAGTTCTTCGTCCCAGTATTCCTCATCTTCTTCCATGATGGCGATGAAGTCTTCAGCGTCCATCTCTGCGAAGAAGTCCTCGAGGAACGCGATCGGGTCTTTGACGCCGAATTCGCGCAGGTTGTCCAGGAGCTCGGCCGGAACGTTCAGTGAGATCTTTCTTTTCGCCATGGCATCACCTCAAATGGCACAATGAGCACAACCAGCGGGTTCGCAAGGGAACAGCACACGCCTGTGCCAGTGATGATCACCGGCCGCGGCCCCCGTGTGCGTCCTGTGCACAATATACACTACTTTTGGCGTCTTGTGTGCGCCCAAATTGGCAGCGAATTCTAGCAGCGCGCGATAAGGAATCAAGGGCGAGTTTGGCGCGGAATGTCAGCGTTTTGTCAGAAGTGCAGGCGGGGGCGCTGGGCTGTGGCGCCCAGCGTGTCCTGAAAGCGCAGCCGGGCGCTCAGCGCCGCCCAGTGGCGGGCGAACAGCGCACGCAGGGCGGCATCCACCGGCACGCGCATATCGTAGGCGTCCTCGTGGTTGTCGCGGTAGTACCGGGCCTTGATGCCGGCCTGCTGGAACCCGTACTTCTCGTAGAGCGCGATGGCCGGGGCGTTGCTGATGCGCACTTCCAGCGAAAGCTCGTCCGCGTCCTGCGCCAGCGCGTGCCGGATCATGCCGGCCAGCAGCAGCTCCCCCAGCCCCAGCCCGCGGAATTTCGGGTGCGTGGCGATCGTGCTGACGTGCGCCTCCCCACGGGAGAACCAGTAGCCGCCATAGCCTACCACCGCCCGGTGCCAGGCCGGGTCGGGCGTCCCGCGCAGCCGGGCCAGCAGCCGCCCCCACAGGGAGGGCGTCTCTGCATCCGGCCCGGGCTCATGCAGGCAGACGACCACCATCGTGCTCAGCGGGTTCTGGCTGACCTCGTAGCGGTACACGCTGGCCGACCACGGGATCGGGAAGGCTTCCCGATCAATGCGAACGACCTGGGGGATGTCGGCAAGATCCATCCGGCGCAGGACGTAATCCGGCCTGCCGTTCACGGGTGCGGCACTCCGGGCTGGTGCAGGTAAATCGGGACGAGTGTCGCCGGGCTGTCTCCCTCCCCGGCGCGCAGGCGCGCCCATCCCCGTTCCGCCAGGAACGCCGCCCGGCGCAGGCGGTGCGCGGCCGGGGCGAGCGTGATCGGCTTGCCCTCCTGCTGCGCCGCCGCGATCTGCCGGAGCGCTTCCGCGTCGATCTCGCCGCTGAACAGCGCGGGCTGGCCCTCCTGCACGGCGGCCAGCGTGTCTGCCCAGCCCAGGATCGCCGGCTCGCCCAGCGGCTCCCAGCTTTCCATATCCCAGACGAAAGGCTGCACGCAGATCCGCCCGCGCCCGGCCTTCAGCACCGTGTAAAGCAGGCCCTCAAAGCACGGCTGGCCCGCGGCCAGAATCTCCAGCGTCGGCACGCCGAACAGCGGCAGGCCCAGGGCGGTCGCCAGCCCTTTGGCCAGCCCCAGACCGATGCGCAGGCCGGTGAAAGAGCCTGGCCCCAGGGCCACGGCCACGCCGGTGAGGCCCGCCGGGGTGATGCCCACGCGGGCCAGCATCTCCGCCACGGCGGGGGCCAGTTCCACGGTGTGATGGTTGGCGGTTTCCCAGCTGGCTTCCGCCCGCACCTGCTCGCCATCGTGCAGCGCCAGGCTGATTACGCGTGTTGCAGTGTCAATTGCAAGTAACATCCCTCTTCATCCTGTTCATCCATAGGCTGCGCCGGGCGTGGCATGCGCGCCCGTTCAGGCCCCAAAAGTCCGGCGGCGGAAGGTCTCCAGCAGCTCGATGTATGCCTCGCCCTGCGCCTGAAGCGTGATCTGGCGGCGCTCGTGGCTTTGAAAGTCAAAACGGATATCCAGCCGTTCGGCGGGCAGCAGCGCGCTGACGCGCTCCGGCCATTCCAGGAGCAGCGGGTTATCGTCCAGCAGCAGCTCGTCCAGCCCGAAGGAGAGGCCGTCTTCCTCCCCGGAGAGCCGGTAGGCGTCCACATGGTAGAGCCGCAGCGCATCCGCCGGGCGGGTGTGTTCGTGCACCAGCGTGAAGGTCGGGCTGGTGACGGCGGGGACCGCGCCCCAGCCCTTGCCCAGCCCGCGGGCGAAGGCCGTCTTGCCCGCGCCGAGGTCGCCGTACAGGCAGATCACGTCACCGGGGCGCAGCAGCTCGCCCAGCCGGAAGCCCACCCGCGCGGTCTGCTCGGCGCTGTGACTGATAAATTCCAGGGTTCCAGGTTTCAGTATTGGCACGCTCGGTTATCCTAACGAGTGGCAGCAGGTCTGGTACAACTAGTAAAGGCGCATTATAGCCTGACTCACCCGTTGCTCAACAGGGCGAACGTGGCAAAACAGGCCGTCGCATCCCCTCCTGTTCCCCGCCGCGGGGGAATTCAGCGTTGCGCACGGGGCATTCTTGCGCTAGTCTAACCCTGTCAATACAGGGTTCCAAACAGGGGAGATGATCCGAAATGACCCGTAGGCCCTACTTTTTTGTCTTGCTAACCATTGTGGCGCTGTCGCTTGGCGCCATGGCATGTAACCTTTCCGGTGCGCCGGCGGAGCCGGCCGGACAGGCCCAGCCCGATGGGCCGGACGCGCCCAGCGTGGATATTCGTGTGCCGGTGAATGGGATGTCCTTCGCGGAAGGCTCCAATGTGATTATCCAGGTCGTCGGCACGGACTCCGGCACAGGCGTCAGCCGGATCGATCTTCTGATCGATGATGTGGAAGTCAGCTCCAGCGAAGCGCCCACCGCCAGCGGGCAGAGCGCGTATATGGTCAACTTTGAATGGCCGGCGCAGGGCGTAGGCGCGCACTCGATCTCCGCGGTGGCGCTGCGGGCGGATGGCACGTCCAGCACCCCGGCGATCATTAGCATCAATGTGGTGCAGGCGCAGCCGACCGACGTCCCGACCCCGCTGCCGACCGCGACGCCGGAAGTCCAGCCGACCGAAGAGCCGGAGGAAGAACCGACCGCGGCGGCGCCGCGGGCTACGGCCACACCGACCGGCCCGCGCGCCGAGACGACCTCTGGCGTGAACGTGCGGAACGGCCCCGGCACGGGCTATGCTGTCATTGGCAGCCTGCTGGCCGGGACTGAGCTGGAGATGACCGGGCGCAACGCGGATAACTCGTGGTTCCGCGTGCCGTACTACAACGCCGAAGGCTGGATCTTTGGCGGGCTGCTGAGTGTCTCCGGCGATGTGAACACGCTGCCGGTGATCAACGTGCCGCCGCCCCCGCCAACCGCGACGCCGCTCCCGACTGCCGTCCCGGCCACCGCCGCGCCTGTCGCGCCGTCTGAGCCGACGATCAGCTACTTCACCTCGACGTACCCGGGATCGCCGGTGGCCGCCGGAACTGTGATCCGTTTTAGCTGGGAAGTCAGCGGCATCAAGGCCGTGTACTTCGATGGCGAGCCGACGATCGGCAGCAACGCCGGTGGCATCGAGCGCACGGTCAACGCATCCAAGCGCTATACCCTGCGCGTGATCTTCCCGGATGACAGTGTCCAGGAACGCCACATCGACATCACCGTCAACTAGGCCGTTTAAGACAGCCTGCCAGCAGCCCTCTGCCCACCGTGGCAGGGGGCTGTTTTGTTGGGGGGCGGCTGGCGGTTGGGGATTGGCCTTTGGCGTGCTGGCGGGCGCAACATGCCGGATGGAATCCCATCCGCCGGATGGACTCCCATCCGCACGCCCTTGCCGCTTTTCCGGGCGGTTCGCGAGCCGCCCCTGCACGTTGGATGTGTCTTCGCTGGTCGCTACGCCGCTCGCCGCTTTTCTTGCCACTTGTCACTTGCCTCTTGCTTTGCCGCTTGTTGTGGCCTGTTTTGCGCGCGTGGTACAATCCATCCGCAGCCGTCCGTGCCGGACGCCTGCCGGTTCTGGTGGAATGCCCGGTTTGTGGAGAGTCGTGTGAGCCGTCGAATATCCCCTGTCTTCGTGGCCCTGGCCGTGCTGCTCGCGCCCCTGCTTCTGGGCTTTGCCCCGCCGCGCCAGTCCGACAATCCGATCACGCTGCAGCTTGAGGCGGGTTTTGGGCGGCGCTTTCGCCCGGATACCTGGACTCCCCTCCTGATCGCGGTCGCCAACGACGGCCCCGACATCAGCGGCGCGCTGCGCATCCGCGCGGATGGCGCCGCCGGCGTCACCACCTACAGCACGCCGATTGACCTGCCCCAGCAGTCCCGCAAGCAGGTGTTTCTGTATGCGTCGCTTCAATCATTCGCACGCCAGATCCAGGTGGAACTGGTGGACAGCGAGGGCGGGGTAATCACCAGCGCCAGCAGCCAGCTCAGCCAGGCCCGGCCCCAGGATGTGCTGGCCGCGGTCGTCACCGATGCGCCGGGTGGCTCTGTCGACCTGACGGGGGCGGTGCTGGGCTCCGGCCAGACCTACCAGCACAACTGGGCGCTGGAGGATATCCCCGCCCAGCCGGATGCCCTGATGGCCCTGGATGTGATGGTCTTTACCGATGTGGATACCGGGCGGCTCTCGCTGGCGCAGGCGCAGGCTGTGACCGACTGGGTGCTGGCCGGCGGGCATCTCATTGTCACCGGCGGGCCGAATTACCGCCTGACCAGCGCCGGGCTGGCCGATCTGCTCCCGCTGATCGTCAGCGGTTCCACCACCGTGAATGACCTGGCGGCGCTGGCCGCGTTCGCCGGGCGGGAAGCGGCGCTGGCCGAACCGGATATCGTCCTGGCGACCGGCATACTCCGCCCGGGCGCTGAGGTGCTGGTCAGCGCCGGGGAGGAGCCGCTGCTGGTGCGTCAGCGGCGCGGGGGCGGGCTGGTGGATTACCTCGCGGCAGACCCGGCGCTGGCGCCGTTTCGCCAGTGGGTGGGGCGAACCGGGCTGTGGGATGCGCTGATGTTTGCCCCATATCAGCAGCCGAGCTGGGCGGAAGGCATCCAGGATTGGCTGATGGCCCGGCGGGTGATCCAGCAGGCGCCGGGTTTCGCGCTGCCTTCCGCGTTTGAGATGTTCGGGATGCTGATCGTGTATATCCTGATGATCGGCCCGGTGAATTACCTCGTGCTGCGCCTGGTGGGGCGGCGGGAGCTGGCCTGGTTCACCATCCCCGTAATCGTGGTCATCTTCTCCGTGCTGGCCTATTTCACCGGGTTCAGCCTGCGCGGGACACAGGCCACGCTCAACCGCATGACGGTTGTGCAGGTCTGGCCGGGGGAGGACCGGGCGCGGGTGGATGGGCTGGTGGGCGTGCTGTCGCCGCGCCGGATGACGTACACGCTGGCCGCGGATGACGGCCTGACGCTGCGCCCCCTGCCGGAGGAAACGGGCGGCGGCGGATTTGCGCCGGGGCTTTCCACGGTGGCGATCACCCAGAACAGCGGTTTCGCGGCGGAAGAAGTCCTGATCGATTCGAGCGTGATCGCGGGTTTTGTCTCCGGCGGCTTTGTGGATGGCGCGCCGCGGCTGGAAGGGGCGGCGCGGATTGTCCCCGATAGCAGCGGGACGCATGTTTCCGGGCAGGTGACGAACACCACCGGCTTTGAGCTGGAAAACGCGGCGGTGCTGATTAACGGCGGGGTGCAGCACCTCGGCACGCTGACGCCGGGCGCGAGCGCCGCGTTTGACCTGCGGCTGATGGTGCAGCACAGCGCGCCGCTGAGCCTGATCGCGGGGGATGACACCAGCCGGGTTTATGACAACATCGAGCTGACCGCCCAGGATGTGATGGGCGTGAACTACGCCCCCATGCGCTACTACGCGCCCACGACGGACGCTGTGGCGCGCATCCAGCGCCAGCGCCAGAATCTGGTGAGCGCGCTGGCCTTTGACCGCGATGTCAGCGGTGGCCGCGGCGACCGCGTGTTCCTTTTTGGCTGGGCCAAAACCTCCCCGCTGGGGATGGCACTGGATGGCGCGCCCTGGGCGCCGGAAGACCTGACACTGTACATTTTTGAGCTGCCCGTGACCCACCAGCTGCCCAGCACCCCGCTGACGATTATGCCCGGTCTGGCGACCTGGGCCTCTATCCCGGAGGGCGCGCTGCGCGCCGCCAGCCCCTATGACCTGAGCCTGAACGGGACGGAAACCGCCGGGTTCCGCTTTATGCCGCTGCCCGGCGCACAGCTCGGCGAGGTGGCCCGGCTGGATATCATCGCCCGGCGCACCAGCCCGAACACCGCCACCGTGCTGGTGCGCAACTGGCAGACTGGCGAGTGGGAGCCGCTGGCGATGGAAAGCGGCGTGCGCGGCACGATCGAGGATGTGGCTCCCTACCTGGGGCCGAACCAGGCGGTGGAGCTGCTGCTGATCCCGGATGACATCAATTATTTCGTGAATTATGCCGAGATCGGGGTGCGCTGGCACGGCACGTTTTAGCCGGGCGGCGCAGGCATCCTGACGGTTTATTGAGGGGTATGAACCCATGAGTGCGATTATTGAAACCCGCAACCTGGTGAAACGCTATGGCAAGCTGGAAGCCGTCAGCAACCTGAACCTGGTCGTGCCGGAGGGCGCGATCTACGGTTTTGTGGGGCCGAACGGCGCGGGCAAAACCAGCACCATGCGCATCCTGACCACGCTGATGCGCCCCACCAGCGGGGAGGCGTTCGTGGCCGGGTACGAGGTTACCAAAGACCCGCGCAATGTCCGGCGGGCCATCGGCTACATGCCGGACTTCTTCGGCGTGTATGACGATATGCGCGTGTGGGAGTACCTGGACTTCTTCGCGGCCTGCTATGACATCCCGGAGCGCGAGCGCACTTCCCTGGTGGATGACCTGCTGGAGCTGGTGGACCTGACCCACCGCAAGAACGACATGGTGGATAAGCTCAGCCGGGGCATGAAGCAGCGCCTGTGCCTGGCGCGCACGCTGGCCCATGACCCCCAGGTGCTGATCCTGGACGAGCCGGCCTCCGGGCTGGATCCCCGCGCGCGCATCGAAATCCGCGAGCTGCTGGTGGAGCTGGCGAGCATGGGCAAGACCGTGTTCTTCTCCTCCCACATCCTGGCCGACGTGAGCGAGATATGCACCCATATCGGCATTATCGAGGCCGGCCAGATGGTGGCGCAGGGCAGCATGGACGAGATGCAGCGCCAGCTGATGCCCCACCGCGAGATCCGGATCACGTTCCTGAGCACCGAGGAACGCGACAGGGCCAAATCGCTGGTCAGCGCGCTGGAGGGCATCCTGGATGTGATCGAGATCGAGGCCAGCGACAAGGGCCGCCCCCGCCTGCTGATCCACTACAGCGGGGAGGACGAGGGCGTGGCCATGATCAGCCGTCACCTGAGCGAGGCCGGGGTGGCGATTGTGGGCTTCAGCGAGGAGGAGCGCAACCTGGAGGCGGTGTTCATGCGCGCCACCAAGGGGCTGGTGACGTAGAGTCGCCGGGAGCTGCTCCTGGGGGGACGTAAGACAGGGAAACGGGGGTGTCCGGCGGGAAGGACGGCCCCGTTTTTGTGTTCCGGGCGCGGCGCGTCCTATCGCGCCGATGTCCTATGGCGGCGGCAGCGCCCCTGCCGGTATAGTAGGCGTGTCATGATCGCTCGCATACCTGGTCCGTGAGGACTGATGACCTTTCTAAAACAAACCCTGGCCCGAACTGCTCAGGTGAATCTGAGCAGCCCGCTGGACGTGTGGCGGCAGGCGGTGACACACCCCCTGACGGGCATTTACCTGCGTCTGCCGCGCCGCACGCTGCCCCGCCACCTGGCCAGCCGTGCAATCATCTTTATCTGGGCGCTCTGGCTGGTGGGGACGGCGCTGGCGGTGGCGCTTTACCCGCAGGCGATTGGCGAGGTTTGCACCGAGATCTACAGCATGACCTACTGCCACCCGCCGCTTTCCGGGGAGGCCAGCCCGCTGTACCACGTGGATCTGCTGCTGGCGCGGCTGCTTTCGGCTGTGCTGGTGGTGTTCCCGCCGCTGCTGCTGGCAGGCAGCTTCCTGCGGACGCTGATCGGCGGCCTGCGCGGTCAGCCCGCCCGCCAGCCCAGCCATCTGACCCTGGGGGCGGCCTGGGCGTCCGGCCTGATCGAGATGCTGCACCTCACGCCGCTTTCGCCCGGCATGCTGGTGCGCATACGCGTGCTCAGCCGCCTGTACACGGTCTGGCGGCAGCGGGCCTGGCTGGGGCTGGGCCTGGGATTGCTGGGGGCCATCGCCGTCAGCCATGCCGTGATCGTGCCGCCGTACCCCTGGCTGGGCGGCTGGGGGAACTGGCTCGTCCAGCTCGGGCTGGTGGGGCTGTGGGGCGCGGCGCTGGTGATCTGGGTCAGCACGCTCAGCGTGTTCGCCGTCCTGAACGAAATCACCCAGCACAGCCGCCAGATCTTCCCCGGCCTGGGCTGGTCCACCCTGGCGGGCGGGCTGTTTGTGATCATGGTTATCTCCCCGGTATATCTGCTGCTGCGGCTGTGGAACCATTATCAGCTCTCCGGCGTCAATCTGTTGGAGTGGGGCGTGCTGGCTCCGCTGGTGGTGGCCTTCGCCGGGCTGGTGATGGCCGGGATCAGTTATGCCAGCGCGCTGGTGATCTTTCACCTGCGGCTGCGTTTTCTCGCCCGGCACTGAGTATTTTTGAGGGAATGCGGCAGGACGGAGTATGATAGAGATAACGGGTTGCATGCCCGATCGGTTCCCGGCAGGCAGGCCGGGCCGGGAACGTTTTGCAGGAATGACGAGTTAGAGGAAGCGTTTATGTCTGCCACCACGCCCACCCCCCGCCGCGGCCGCCGCACCCTGCGCGAGCGCCTGTTCGGCAACCCCATGGTGCTGAAGGAGCTGCGCGGCCGGATGCGCGGCGCGCGCGCCTTCATCGTGCTGACCGTGTACCTGGCGCTGATGAGCGCCTTTGTGACCCTGATCTACATCGTGTTCTCCGAGTCGCTGTCGCTGACCGGCCCCACCCAGGGCGGCGAGATCGGGCGTGTCCTGTTCCGCAGCATCGTTGGCGTGGAGCTGTTTCTGGTCACGTTCATCGCGCCGGCGTTTGCGGCCGGGGCGATCAGCGGGGAACGCGAGCGCCAGACCTACGACCTGCTGCGCACGACCCTGCTGCCCGCCCGGTCGCTGGTGGGCGGCAAGCTTTTCGCCACGCTGTCCTATATCCTGCTGCTGCTCCTGGCGGCCATCCCGCTGCAAAGCATCGCGTTTCTGTTTGGCGGGGTCAGCGGCACGGAAGTCGTGCTCTCGTTCGTGATCCTGCTGGCAACGGCCATCCAGCTGGGGACGGTGGGCGTGTTCTTCTCCGCCCTGACGGTGCGCACGCTTTCCGCCAGCGTGCTGAGCTATGCGTTCGCCCTGTTCACGATCATCGTGCTGCCGATCGGCGGGCTGTTCTTCCTGTCGTTCTTCAACGGGTTCGGGGCGCTGGGTACGGATGCCCTGCAGATCGTGCTGTATTACGGTGGCGGGTTCCTGATCGCCACGAACCCGCTGGGGACGCTCTTCGGCACGCTGATGCTGCTCAGTGACCGCCAGGTGGCGGGCCTGTTCCCGGTGACCCTTTCCAGTGGGGCGACGATCACGCTGATCTCGCCCTGGGTGGTGTTTGTGGTGTTCACGCTGGTGGCGTCCGCGATCCTGATGGTGATCGCCACCCGGCGCGTGAATCGCATTGAGGAAGTTTAGCCAGTAGCATGGCGGCTAATAAACGAAAATAAACCCCTGTCCGGGTTGTCATGCGGGATCTGACCCCGCATAATGGGCCGGGGATGTCCGTCCGGCGAGCGCGTGAGGAACCGGCGCGATGATACGAGAACGCTTTCAACAACTGCTGGGCCTGCTGGCCCGCTGGGATCGCCGCCTGCGGCTGCAGCAAAGCGTGCTGTGGCTGCCGCGCAGCCTGATCATCAGCCTGGCGCTGGGGGTGGCGCTGGCCGCTGCCGCCCGGCTGCGCCCGGTGCTCATGCGGGACCAGGTGCTGCTGATCAGCGGCGGCGCGATTCTGGCCGGGCTGGCGATCATGCTGGCCGTGATCTGGCTGCGCCAGCCGGACGCGCTGCGCGTCGCGCGCCGGTTTGATGACCTGTTCGACCTGAAGGAACGGGTCAGCACCGCGCTGGAGCTGGCCTCCGGCGGGATTCGCAGCCCCAATGAGGAGATCACCACGCGCCTGGTGGATGACACCCTCACCCGCGCTGCCGGGGTGAACGCGGCAGCGTACCTGCCGCTGCGCGTCCGGGGGCGGGAGGTGCTGATCGCGCTGGGGCTGGCGCTTGCGCTGGGGCTGCTGGTGTTCCTGCCGAACCCGCAGCACAGCGCCCTGGCGGAGCAGCAGGCTTTTGAGACTGCGCTCCAGCAGCAGATCGAGGGGCTGCAGAACCTGCGCGAGCAGATCGCGGCGGAAGAAGGGCTGGATGCCGCGCTGCGGCGCGAGATGCTGGAAGCGCTGGATGAAACGGTCGAGCAGCTCACGCGGGAGCAGATGTCCCAGGAGGAAGCGTTCGCCACCCTCTCTGACCTCGCCGAGGAGATGCGCCAGATCGCCAGCGGGGAAGGCCCCGCCACCGAATCCCCCCAGCAGCGGGAGATGCAGGAAGCGCTGGAACAGGCCATGCAGGAGATGGCCCGCAACATGCAGAGCGGGAGCGCCGCGCAGAACGACGCGCCGCCACCCCCCGGCATGCTCTCCGCGCAGGAGGCGCTCCAGGGGCTGTCTGACGCTGTGGGCGAGATGAGCGCCGCCGAGCAGCAGGCCATGGCGGAGGCGCTGCAGACCGCCGCCGACCAGCTGGCGGAGGCCGCGCCGGCGCTCTCCGAAGCGTTCCAGCAAGCCGCTGAAGCGCTGGAGCAGGGCGATACTGCTGCCGCGCAGGACGCGCTGGAAGAAGCCTCCCAGGAGGCCGGGGAGCTGGCCCGGCAGGCCGGCGAGATGCAGCAGCCTGCCACCGTGGAGACGCGCACCCGCCAGATGGCGTCACAGGCCGCGCAGCAGGCCCAGCAGAGCGCCCAGGAGATGGCCCAGGCCGGCGAGCAGCAGGGCGAAGGCGGCCAGCAATCGGGCGACCAGCCGGGTCAGCAGGGCGGCGACCAGTCCGGTGAGGGGAACACCGCCACCCGGATCGAGCAGGCCCCCCCCGGACAGGAGGGCCAGGCGGCCCAGGTGAGTGGCGCTGACCAGGGCCAGCCCGGGGAGCAGGCGCAGCCTTCCGGCCAGCAGTCCGCCGGGCAGTCCGCCGGGCAGAGCGGCGGCGGCGCGGGGGATGACGCAGGCGCGCAGCAGGAGGGTGGCTTTGCGGCCAGTGGCGAGCAGATTTCGCAGGAGAATTCACCCACGGGCGACGGGCTGACGGAATACGACCCGGTTTTCGCGCCGCAGCGCATTGGCCCCGGCGAAGGGCCGCAGATGCCGGTGTCCGGCTCCGGCGAGCCGGGCGATGTGGTGACGCAGGAAGGCGAGTTCATGGAAAACCCGGAGGGCGAGGCCATCGTGGGCTATGACGAGGTCTTCAGCGATTACGCCAACGCCGCCAACCAGGCCATGGAGCGCGACTACATCCCTCTGACCCTGCGCGATGTGATTCATGACTATTTCGCCGCCCTGGCACCGTAGGCGGCATGCACCACGATTGTGAGGATGGCTGTGCCGAAGATTCAGACCATGCTGTTCGCGCTGCTCCTGCTGGCCGCCGGAGCGCTGGCCGGGTGTGTGCGCCCGGGATTCATCGGGGAGGAACCACCGCCGCCCATGACCCCCACCGATACGCCGGAGGCGGCGCCCGCCCATACCCCGGCGCCCCCGGATCCGTCCCGGCCGGATGTGCTGATCACGCAGGAGACCGACGCCGGGCCGCTGTACCTGATCCGGTATGAGGGCGGGCAGGGCCTGTGCGTGGCGCTGACGTTTGACCCGCAGACGCTGGCGGCCAACCGCTGCGGGCTGCGGGCCGGGGCGGGCGTGGGCTTTGTGGAAACGCTCACCGCGCCGGATGGCCGGGCGGCGCGGGTTGCCTTTGGGCTGGCGCCGAATGACGCGGTGACGGCCGTGGCGGTGGAATTCACCAGCGGGGCGAACGCGCCCGCGGTCGCGACCGGCGGCGGGTATCTGCTGGTGCTGGAGGACGGCCAGACGCCGCGCCGCGCCACCGCGATCGACCAGTTCGGGTATATGGCCGGTCAGTGGGGGTTCTAGAGCGTGTTATGAACTCTGATCACGTGCGTTCAGGGGCTGGCGTTGCCTTTGGCCCTCACCCTACATCCCTCTCCCTCAGGGCAAGGGGCTTCTAAGCTGGCTCCCCTTCGCCCTGAGGGAGAAGGGGCCGGGGGATGAGGGCTGCAAAGTGCATGACAGCCTCTAGGCCGGTGTCACGGGTGCAGGGAGGTCAGCCCTGGCTGATGAACGCATCCCGCATGCGGCGAGGCTTTGATGATCTTTTGCAAAACAGTGCGGCTACGTTAGACGCGGTATTAGAAGCGTCGCTTTGCAAAACGACGCTACGCACAGGGTATGTCAATCAATCAAAAATGATGACACCATAGCCGCATCAAACAGGTGAACGTCAGCGAAGCGCCGCTACCCATACGGCGCTGAGGTATCCGCATCAATCTGTTAACGTTCGTAACCTGTATCGTGTGCTAGAATAAGGCGTGCTTGAGGGTGCTATATATGTTTCTGTGTCTTGTGGTGTTACGGAGCAGGTGATGACAACAGTCCCTTCCCCCGATTCGGTATTGAGCGTGGACGAGTTCCGCGCGACTGCGGAAGCCATCGTCAGCGAGGTTGGCAAAGTGATCGTCGGGCAGGCGGATGTGGTTCGCCACGTTCTGATCTGCATTATCGCCGGGCGGCACGCGCTGCTGGAAGGTGTCCCCGGCCTGGGCAAAACCATGCTGATTCGCACCCTGGCCGATGTGCTCGATCTGAAGTTCGCGCGCATCCAGTTCACCCCGGACCTGATGCCCGCCGACATTACCGGGACGGACATCATGCAGGAGAACGAGGACGGCCACCGCGAGTTTGTGTTCCAGGCGGGGCCGGTGTTCGCCAACCTCATCCTGGCCGACGAGATCAACCGCGCCACGCCCAAAACGCAGTCTGCGCTGCTGGAAGCGATGCAGGAGCGTTCTGTCACCGTCGCCAACCGCACGTATCACCTGGAGCCGCCGTTTTTCGTCCTGGCGACGCAGAACCCGCTGGAGATGGAGGGGACCTATCCCCTGCCGGAAGCCCAGCTGGACCGCTTCCTGTTCAAGGTGGATGTCAGATTCCCCAGCGCGGGCGAGCTGGTCAGCATCCTCAGCCGCACCACGGGGGCGGAGGAACCGGTTGCCGGGCGGGCCGCGGATGGCGCGCGCATCCTGGCGATGGGCCAGCTGGCGCTGCACACCCCGATCGCCAGCCATGTCAGCGAATACGCGGCCCGGCTGGTGGTGGCCTCCCACCCGGACAGCCCCACCGCGCCGGAGATGGTGCGGCGCTATGTGCGCTACGGTTCCAGCCCGCGCGGGGCGCAGGCGCTGATCCTGGGCGCCAAGATCACGGCCCTGCTCAGCGGGCGGTACAATGTCGCGTTTGAGGATGTGCAGGCGGTGGCCCCGGCGGCGCTGCGGCACCGGCTGCTGCTGAATTTTGAGGGCCTTGCCGAGGGCATCGCCCCGGATCCGATTATTGAGAATCTGCTCGCCAGTGTGCCGGAACACGCAGCCGCCTGAGCGCCCCGTTTGGCAGAAAGATCTATTGTATGAATACCGACCACGAACCTTTGAAGCCAGAGCCGGAAGAGCATCAGCCCCAGGGTGAGGATTTCCCGCCGGAGCGTGAAGGCGGCGGCCAGGCGGCCGGCGCGGAAGGCTTCCCGCCGGACATGCCCACCGACCCCGGCGACCTTTCCGCGGTGGAGGACGAGGGCGCGGAGGAGCACTTCGCGCTGCAGGAAGGGATGACCCCCCTCATCGGCCCGGATGACGCGATCAAGGCGCGCGGCGGCACGAACCCGCTGCCTGCCCTCCAGGAGCACCTGCTGGAGCCGACCCGGCGCCTGTATTTCGGTGCGACGCGCGATATCGGCATGGTGCGCGCCAGCAATGAGGACACGACGATCGTGTTTCACAGTGTCCAGCAGAACGCGCAGGATAACCCGGCCTTCAGCCTGTTCCTGGTGGCGGATGGCGCGGGTGGCCATGCGGATGGTGAATTCGCCTCCACGCTGGCGGGCCGCACGATTCTGCAGACCGTCAGCGAAGAGATATTCATGCCCATGCTGCTGCAGAATGTGGACCCGGCGAACGCCGAGCCGCTGGCGCCGATCACGGAGGTGCTGGTCGATGCGGTGCATAAGGCCGACCAGGCGATCCGCGCCGAGGTGCCGGGCGGCGGCACCACGCTGACGGCGGCGGTGATCATCGGCGACCTGGCGCATATCGTCCACGTGGGGGACAGCCGCGCCTACCTGGTGACGCCGGGGGAGGACGGCCCGGAGATGCAGCAGCTCACGCGCGATCATTCCGTGGCGAAGCGCCTGCAGGAGATCGGGCAGATCACGGCGGCGGAGGCGGTGAACCACCCCGAAGCCAGCCGCCTGTGGAAGATCATGGGCCTCAGTGAGAACCTGGAGCCGGACGTTACCACCCGCCGCCTGCCGGCCAGCTGCCACCTGGTGCTGTGCAGCGATGGCCTGTGGAACATGGTGCCGGAAGCTGACATCGTGACCACCGTGATCAGCGCCGATACCCCGCAGTCTGCCGCGAATGTGCTGGTGGCCGCGGCGAACGCCAACGGCGGCGTGGATAACATCTCCGTCGTGGTGGTGCGCGTGCCCTGAGCCTGTTGAGGGCCAAAAAAGGAACGCTTGATGGCGGAACAGCACAGGCTCTTTGACGAGACGAACCTCCGCAAGCTGGCCCAGCTGGCGCTGGTGGCCAACCGGGTGCGCGCGGGCGCGATCAAGGGCGAGCGGCGCAGCACACGGCGCGGCTCCAGCGTCGAGTTCGCCGACTACCGCAATTACGCCCAGGGGGACGACCTGCGCCGGGTGGACTGGAACATCTTCGCCCGCCTGGAGCGCCCGTTCGTCAAGCTGCTGGAGGAAGAGGAAGACCTGGCCGTGCACCTGCTGCTGGATGCCTCCGCCAGCATGGACTGGCCGCGCGAGGCTGACGCACCCGCCGCGATGCACAAGTTCACCTTCGCCCGCCGCCTGCTGGCCGGGCTGGCCTACATCGCGCTGGCCGGGGGCGACCGCCTGAGCATCCGGGCGCTGGGATCGGCCCAGGGCTGGGGGCCGGGGCGCGGGAGCGCGCGCACCCTGGAGATGCTGACCGCGGTGGAAGGCTTCGCCGCCGCCGGCACAACCGACCTCAACGCCGCGCTGCGCCAGTACGCCCTGCAGGGTGGGCGGCCCGGGCTGTGCATCGTGATCAGCGATTTTTTCTCGCCCGCCGGGTACGAGGACGGCCTGAACGCGCTGCTGGAGCGCGGGCATGAGGTCGCGCTGATTCATGTGCTGGCCCCGGACGAGGTTAACCCGCCGCTGGTGGGCGACCTGCGGCTGGTGGATGTGGAGACGGCCCACGGGCAGGATGTCACCGTGGATGCCGGGCTGCGCGACCTGTACCTGCGGCGGCTGGAAACCTGGCGCGACAGCATGAGCCGGTACTGCGCCGGGCGCGGGGTGCATTACGCCACGGTGGAAACCGCGATCCCCTGGGAAGAAGTGATCCTGTACCAGCTGCGCAAGCTGGGTGTGGTGCGTTAGGCAGGCCGTGATGTCCGATCAGGAGTGCCTCATCTGCCGCAAGCACGCGAACGTGGCCGATCTTCCCGGCGGCGCGATCTATGAGGATGACCTGCTGTTTGTGTGCCACGGGCCGGGCGGGGAGCAAGGCGCGTACCTGGGCTACCTGTTCATTGAAACCCGGCGGCACGTGGCGACGCTGGACAGGCTGGACGTGAACGAGGCCGCCACGGTGGGCGTGCTGGCGGCGCGGCTGGCCCAGGCGCTGAAGGCCACCGAAGGCGCGGATCACGTGTACGCCTTCGTGCTGGGGGATGCCGTCCCGCACTTTCACCTGCACATCGTGCCGCGTTACCCCGGCGCCCCGCGTGAGTTTTACGGCCCGCGCGTGGACGAGTGGCCGGACGCGCCGCGCGGCGGCCCGGACGAGGTGGCGGCATTGTGCGCGCGGGTGCGGCGCTGGCTCCTGGACCGGGGCGCGTGAGCGAGGGGCAGGGGCATGGAAAGGCGAAACCCGCTGATTACGGGCGTGGTGATCGGGCTGCTGGCGCTGTGTACGGGTGGGCTGTACCTGCTCACGCGGGACGAGGAAGCGGTAAAAGTCCCGGGCAGCGCCGTGTATGGCATCCTGTTCCTCATTGGTGCGCTGATGCTGGTGGTGGGCCGTCTGCGGCTGCCGGGCGGCACGCTGATCACGGGGATGCGCGCGCGGATCATGGGGTTGGCCTGGGTACTGCCTCTGCTGGTGAATTTCGCGCTGCCCCGCCTGGGGGGTGGGCTGGCCGCCCTGGTGCGCCCGGCCTCACACCTGGCGCTGCTGCTGGCGGTGGGGGTGGGGGCGCTGGTGCTGGCCCGGACGCTGCGCGCGGGGTAGGCCGCCGGGCGGCTTCTGCGTGCTGTTGGTTGAGGATGAATAGAGGTCGATTGGAGTGATGTCCTTTTTAGCCCCGCTTGCTGCGCTGCTGGCCCTGCTGGCGATTCCCATCGTCCTGCTCTACATGCTGCGCCTGCGCCGCCACGAGACGGAGGTGAGCAGTACGTACCTGTGGCGCCAGCTGCTCCAGGATCGGGAGGCGAACGCGCCCTGGCAGAAGCTGCGCCGCAACCTGCTCCTGATCCTGCAGCTGCTCACCCTGGCGCTGCTGATCTTCGCCCTGATGCGCCCCTTCATCGAAATTCCGACCGTCACTACGGGCCGCATCGTGCTGCTGCTGGACGCCTCCGCCAGCATGAACGCCACGGATGTGCCGCCCTCCCGCTTCGCCGCCGCGCAGGGGGCCGCACTGGAGCTGGCGAACGCCCTCAGCGCGCAGGACAGCATGACCGTGATTCGCGTGGCCGACGTGCCAGAGGTGCTGGCCAGCGCCACCAACGACCTGAACCTGCTGCGGGGCGCGATCATGGGGGCGGAGGTGTCGCAGGCTTCTGCGGACTGGGGGGCGGCGCTCACGCTGGCGGCGGGCGGGGCGGTAGGCGTGGAGCAGTTCAGCGTCGTGCTGATCAGCGACGGCGGCCTGCCGCTGGACCTGCCCACGCTGCCCGGCGAGCTGCGCTATATCCCGATCGGCCTCAGTGACGAGAACGTGGCGATCACGGCGATGGCCGCCCGCGCCCGCGCCGGTGAAACGCCCCAGGTCTTTGTGGAGCTGACCAATTTTGGCAGCAGTCCGGTGGAGGTGATCCTGAGCCTGGAGCTGGACGGCCGCCTCGATCGCGCCCAGCGCTACACGGTTGCCGCCCGCAGCGTGCGCGAGATTTTTTACACCGACCTGGCGGGAGATTTTACGGCCCTCAGCGCCGCGCTGACCCGCTCCACCGGATCGACCGTCCCCAACCACCTGGCGCTGGATGACCGGGCCTGGACGGTCTATAACCCGCCGGGCGCGGGGCGCGTGCTGCTGATGACGCCGGGCAACATTTACCTGCGCCAGGCGCTGGCCAGCCTGCCGGGGATCGAGCCGTTCCAGGGCCAGATCGCCAACGGGCTGCCGACCGGGCAGAGCTTCGACCTCTATGTGCTGGACGGCTGGCTGCCGGAGGACGGCACGCTGCCGCCCGGCGACCTGCTGATCATCGACCCGCCGGCGGGCAGCGCGCTGTTTGAGGTGCTGGGCCGCAGCACGGCGACGGGCAGCCCGCGCGTCGCCCCGGAGGACTCACGCACCCGCTACGTGAACTTCAACAACGTCAATCTCCTGGATTTCACGCTGCTGGACGGCGTGGACTGGGCCGACCGGCTGGTGACGGTGGAAGGCGGGCCGCTGCTGCTGGCCGGGCAGGTGAACGGGCGGCAGGTGGCGATCCTGACTTTCGACCTGCACCGGTCTGACCTGCCGCTGCAGATCACATGGCCGATCCTGCTGGCGAACCTGATGGAGTGGTACACCCCGGCCCGCACGGTGCAGGCCGCCGACGGCCTGCTGGTGGGCGACACGCTGGCGCTCAGCCCGCCGTTTGAGGCTGACCGGGTGCGCATCACCCGCCCGGATGGCGAAACGACGACCATTCGCATCGGGGAAGACCCGCCGATTTATGCGGCCACGGCCCTGCCCGGCCTGTATACGGTGGATACCTACGCGGGGGCGGAGCTGCTGCAGCAGGAGCTGTTCGCCGTAAACCTGTTCGACCGGATGGAGAGCCTGATCGCGCCGGTGGAGCGCCTGCGCGTCGGGGGGACCCAGGTTGGCGAGGCCGCGCGGGAGGAGATCGGGCAGCGCGAGTTCTGGCCGCTGATCGCGCTGGCGGCGCTGCTGCTGCTGATGCTGGAATGGTGGTTGTACCACCGGCAGAATCGCCTGCCCAGCCCGCAGGAGGTCTGGGCGACCCGGCGCTGATCGTGTGGGATTAGCGCCCTGGGATGTTTTTGCAGAAATTCAAGGAGCTGATGAGGACGTGACGCAGCATTACACCATCACCCTGTCCCATGACCCGGCCCGGCTGGTCGCCCTTCAATCGGAGTGGCAGACCCTCCAGGCCTGCGCCCGGTGCAGCATTTACCTGACCTGGGACTGGATCACGACCTGGTGGGCGCACTGTGGCGCGCCGGGAGAGCTGTGGCTGCTGGAAGCGCGCACGCCGGAGGGACGGCTGGCGGGGCTGGCCCCGCTGATGCTGGTCATGCACAGCCCGTTCCGGGGGATTACCTGGCGGCAGCTCCAGCTTGTCGGCGCGGATGCTGCCTCTGACCACCTGGGCTTTGTGCTGGAGGAAGGCTGCGCCGCCGCCGTGATCCCGCAGTTTATGGCGGCGCTGCAGGCCGCCCGCGATCGCTGGGATGTGCTGTATCTTTCCAGCCTGGCGGCGGATGACCCGGCGCTCGCCATCCTGAGCCAGCAGGATATCGCCTGGCGGGTGGAGGAGGCTACCCCCTGCCCGGCTATCGCGCTGCCTGGCAGCTGGGAGGAGTTCCACGCCGCCCTGAGCAAGCGCAAGCGCAAGAACATCCGGCGGGCGCATCACGCGCTGGACGACGCCTTCCCCGGCGCCTGGCGCGCCGAGCAGGTCACCGCGCCGGACGAGATTGACCGGATGATGGCCGAGATGATGCGGCTGCACCAGGCGAAGTGGGTGGCACTGGGAGAGCCGGGTGGGTTTGCCGACCCGCGCGTGGCGGCCTTTCACCGGGCCAATGCGCAGGCGCTGGCGGCGCAGGGCCGGCTGTGGCTGTTCCGGCTGTGGATCGGGGAGGCCGTGGCGGCGATTGAATACGCGTATGCGTGGCAGGGGCGGGTCTACGCGTTTGCTTCCGGCGTGAACCCCGACGTTGCCGATTTCAGCCCCGGCCAGGTGCTGATGGAGCACATGATCCGGACGGCGATTGAGCGCGGCATGCACACCTATGACTTCCTGCGGGGTGACGAGGAGTACAAGTTCTTCTGGCAGGCGGAGGCGCAGTACGACCGCCACCTGCGCTGGCTGGGGACCGCCCGCGCCCGGCGCGCCCAGCAGATGATCGACCTGGCGGGGGAGGCCTGGCGGCGCACCAAGCGCCTGCTGCCTGCCGATCTGCGCCAGCAGCTCCGCCAGGCGGCGGGTCATCCCACCGAATGAGAGGGGAGATCAGCCTGTGAGCGACCACCCGACTCCCGCCCGGCCCCCGCGCGTGCTGGTATGCATCGGGTCGGACTGCAACGCCTCCGGGATGGGCAAGCGCATCTATGCCCGCCTGGAAGCGCTGCTGGAGGACTATGACTATTTCAACCCGCCGTTCCTGCTGCGCACGGCCAATTGTTTCGATATGTGTGCGGACGGGCCGAACATGGTGATCTACCCCGGCAACCGGCGCTTTAACGGCCTGGATGAAGACCGGGCGCTGGCGATTGTCCGGCGCGAGGTGCTGGGCGACGTGAGCGCCCCGTGAGAGTGGAACCCTGATGATGACGGTGAGCGACTGACTTATGACCTTCACCACCCCGATTGCGCTTGTTTTGCTGCTCCTGCTCCCGGCGATTGCCGCGCTGGGGTGGCCGCGCCTGGCGTTTCGCCGCCGCCGGGAGGCCGCCAGCCTGATCCTGCGCCTGCTGATCGTGCTGCTGATCGTACTGGGGCTGGCCGGGCTGCATATCCCCCGCGCCGCCGAGCAGCTGGCGGTGGTGTTCCTGGTAGATGTCTCGGACAGCATGGATGCCGCCGCGCAGGGGGCCGCGCTGGACTACGTGCGGGAGGCGATGGCCGCCAGCACGCCGCAGGATTCCACCGCCCTAATCCTCTTTGGCGGGGACGCGCTGGTGGAGCGCCCGATGCTGCCCGGCACCGAGCTGGGCGCGATCGGGTCGATGCCCGACACGCTCAACACCGACCTGGCCGAGGCGATCCGGCTGGGTACGGCCCTCTTCCCGGCGGAAGCCGCCAAACGGCTGGTCGTGCTGAGCGACGGGGTGGTGACCGTGGGTGATGCCCCGGCGGCGGCCCGGCTGGCCGCTGCCTCCGGCGTGCAGATTGACTTCGTGCCATTCAGCCGTCAGCCCGCGCCGGAAGTGGCCGTCACCAGCGTGCAGGTGCCTTCCCGCCTGAACGTGGATGAGCCGTTCGAGATCAACTACACCATCGAGAGCGAGGTCAACACGCCGGCGCTGGTCACGCTCCAGGCCAGCGGGCAGACACTCGCCCGTGTTCGCGTGAATCTGGAGCGGGGCGAGAATCGCTATTTCTTCCGGCTGGATCGGGGTTTCCCCACCACCGGTTTCAGCGATGTGCGCGTGCAGGTGGAGCCGGTAGATGCCGCCGCGGATGGCTTCTACCAGAATAACCGCCTGTCGGCCTTTACGGAGATCACCGGGCCGGCGCGGGTGCTGCTGGTGGCCCGGTCTGGCCCGGACGGGGCGGCGGAGATCGCCCACCTGCAGCCCGCGCTGGAAGAGACCGGGCTGCTGCTGGACGTGGTGACCCCGGATGATCTGCCGATCGGGCTGGCCCCCCTGAGCGCCTATGCCAGCGTGATCATGGTCAACGTCCCGGCGGCGGAGCTTTCCCCGCTGCGGATGGAAGTGCTGCGCGCGTACGTGCGCGACCTCGGCGGCGGGCTGGTGGTGATTGGCGGGGATAAAAGCTATGGCGTGGGCGGTTACTACCGCACGCCGCTTGAAGATACCCTGCCCGTGGAGATGCAAATCCGCGATCAGGAACGGCTCCCCGCCCTGACGATCCTGTTTGTGATCGACACGTCCGGCTCCATGGGCGCGACCGGGCCGGGCGGCTACAGCAACCTGGACCTGGCGAAAGAGGCGATCATCCGCTCTGTGGATTTGCTCAACCCCATCGACCGGGTGGGGGTGATTGGCTTTGACAGCAGCGCCAGCTGGGTTGTGCAGGCTACCCCCGCGGAGGAGATCGGCAGCATCCAGGCCCAGATCGCCACGCTGCGTTCCGGCGGCGGGACGGATATCCTGGCCGGCGTGCGCGCCGCGGCAAATTATGTCCCCGGCGATCCGTCCATGCTGCGCCATGTCATCCTGCTGACCGACGGTGGCGCCAACCCCTCGCAGATCGCCGAAACGGTGCAGGGGATGCGGATTGGCTACAACACGACCACCTCGGTAGTGGCGATTGGCGAGGGCTATGCGCCCTTCCTGCAGGATGTGGCCGCCGCCGGGCAGGGCAATTTCCACGTGGCGCGGGATGCCAGCTCGATCCCGACGATCTTCACCTCCGAAACCGTCCTGGCCACCCGGTCATACATTGTGGAGGAGGCGTTCTTCCCGGCGCTGGTCGGGGAGAACCCGATCCTGAGTGGCATCCTGCGCGTGCCGCCGCTGCAGGGCTATATCGCCACCACGGCCAAGGACACCGCCCAGGTGCTGATGCGCAGCCCGCAGCCAAACGCCGACCCGATCCTGGCGGCGTGGCAGTTCGGGCTGGGACGCGCCGTGGCCTGGACGAGCGACGCGACTGCCCGCTGGGCGCGGGAATGGGTGGACTGGGCGGATTATGCGCGGTTTTTCAGCCAGGCGGTGCGCTGGACGATTACCGAGGGTGTGAACAGCAGCCTGGAAACACGGGTGGAGCAGCGCGGCAGGGAAGCCGTGCTGGTGGTGGATGCCCGCGACCGGGAGGGGAACTTCCTGAACGGCCTGCTGCTTGACGCGGGCATTGTCAGCCCTGCCCTTGAGCCGCAGACCATCCAGCTTTTCCAGGTGGCGCCAGGGCGCTATGAGGGCGTGTTCCGGCCGGGGGCAGAAGGCGCATATTTCATCCGCGTGGCGGGCAGCCAGCTGCAGGCGGCGGGGAGTGTGACCGTGGCGCAGACGACCGGCTGGGTGCTGACGTATTCGCCCGAATACCGGCCAGTCGAGGCAGGCGCGGACCTGCTGCTGCTCAATGAGATCGCCAGCCTGACCGGGGGCGGTTCCCTGGCCGGGCAGGATCCCTCCGCGGCCTACACGCACAACATCAGCGCCAGCCATGCCGCGCTGCCGCTGTGGCCGTGGCTGCTGCTGGCTGCCGCGCTGCTGCTGCCCTTCGATGTGGGGGTGCGCCGCCTGATCGTCACCGCCAGCGACATACAGAAGCTGCGAGCCTGGATCGCCGCCCGGCTGGGTATTCAGCCGCCGATCCGGGACGAGGAACGCGCCGAGCAGCTTGACCGCCTGATGGCCGCCCGCGAGCGCGCCCGCAGCGAGGTCGCGCGTGAGACCGCAGCGCGGCCCGCTGACCCGCCGTCCCCGGTGGAGGCCGTGCTGCCCGCCGACGAGCGCCACCAGCCCACGCCCGCCCAGCCCCCGGCGGAGGAATACGCCAGCGGGCAGGTTGCGGCGTCGCTGGCCGCCCGCAGGCGCGCCGCGCGGGCCGAAACGCCAGAGGCGGCGGTTTCGCCGCGCCCGGCGCCTCCACCCCCCGCGCCGCCCACCCGGCAGGAAACAGCCGATGCCGCGCCCCGCCCGGCGCCTAAGCCGCTTACCCGGCCAGAAGACGCAGGCTCCACCGCCTCCCGGCTGCTGCGCCGCAAGCGCGAGCGCGAGGAGGATGAGGGCGAGGAATAGCGGGCAGGCCGGGCCGCCCTCTCAGGCCAGGCCCAGCAGCATTACCCCGGCCACCAGCGTGCTGGCGCCCACCAGCCGCCGCCGCGGCTCGGTTTCGTTGAAGACCTGCAATCCCAGGGCCACGCCGAACAGGATGCTGATGCTGCGCATCGGCGCCACATAGCTCACCGGGCTGAAGGTCAGCGCGATCAGGATCAGGACGTAGCCGCCCGGGCTGAGCAGCGCCACCAGCAGCGCCTTGCCCCGGTCGCGGGTCCACGCCTCACGGATGGCGGGCCGCCGCGCCAGGGCATAGGGCAGCAGCAGCGCCGCGCGCGCCACGCCAATCCCCCACAGGTACACCAGCGGCGGCACCAGCACACGGCTGACCGCCACCGTATCCCACAGGCTGTAGGCCGCCACCGAGAGCGCCGTGAGCAGGCCGTAGAGCACGCCCGGCAGCGCGGCGGATTCCCCCAGCAGGCGCGGGTCACCGGTCAGCACCAGCACGCCCAGCACGATCAGGGCCGTGGCGAACAGGGCCAGCGGGGAGGGCGTTTCGCCCAGCAGCAGGATCGCCCCGGCGGTGATGAACAGCGGCCCCACGCCGCGCGCCAGCGGGTACACGATCGACAGGTCGCCCACGCGGTAGCCCCCGGTCAGCAGCAGGAAGTAGATCACGTGCAGGACGGCGCTGCCCAGCATGAACCCCAGCCCGACCCAGCCCACGCTGACGCCATCCCGCAGCAGGATCACCAGCGCCAGCGGCCCCAGCGTAAGGATTTCCAGGGCAGATGTGAGCCAGACAAAGGCGGTGTTATCCGTGCTGATGCGCTTGGTGATGGTGTTCCAGATGGCGTGGATGATGGACGACACAACGACGAGCAGGATGGCTAAGGCGGTCACGGCTGACTCCCTGGCGCGGGCGGATACATACGCCCCATTATAGTCGCCTGCGAGTTGCGCGGGTGGAGGAACTTCCCTACAATGCCCTAAACATGGTTCTGTTCCGCGCCATCCCCATTATCACCCTGTCCTGCCTGCCTTCACAGCCTGCCCCGTGCGGAACGCTTTTCGCTAACCCGATTCGATGCAGGAGGGGGTTGATGTTCCGACGACTGGCAGCGCTGGCCATACTTGTGGCCATGATGGGCGGCCTGGGGCTTGGTGTGCATGCCCAGGGCGGCACCGGGGTTGTATTCCAGGACGATTTCAGCACAGATACCGGCGCATGGGTTACTGGCCCGCGCGACTCTGGCGAACGGGTGATTGAGGGCGGCCAGCTGCGCATCACGGACCTGGATACGAATATTACTACAGCCAGCTACCTCCAACGCACGTACGCCGATCTTGAAATTGAATTCGATTCGATCCTGCGCAGCGGCAACGATCGCGGCTGGCACGTGCTGTACCTGCGCTACCAGGACAGCGATAACTACCACGCGTTCGCCTTTCATGCTGCCGGGCGCGTGTACGGCTTCACCATGCTGGGCGGCGAGCGGATTGTCTGGCAGGGTATCGCTGATTCCGCGGCCATCCGCACCGGTTTTGGGCTGGTGAATCACGTGCGTGCCACCGCCTACGGCGATACGCTGCGCTTTTACATCAATGGCGAGCTGGTGATGGAAACCATCCAGCCCGGCCTGCTGGAAGGGCGGGTGGCGCTGGTGGTTTCCGCGCAGAGTGGGGACAGCGCCAACGGCCCGACCGAGGTGGCGTTTGATAACGTCGTGATCCGCGCCCCGCTGGCAGACACCAGCGCCCCGCTGGATGATATCAGCGGCCCGCTGGACGATATCAGCGGCCCGCTGGACGATATCAGCGGCCCGGCGCAGGAAGCGGCGGTTGTCAGCGCGATCCTGTTCTGGAAGCAGGACTGCCCGTACTGTGCCGAGGTGATCAATACCGTCCTGCCTCCCCTCAGTCAGCGCTACGGCGCGCAGCTCACTATCCGCCTGATCGAAGTGGCAACCGATGAAGACTGGGCAATGCTGCGGCAGGCGGCCAGCCAGTACGGCGATCGCGGTGATGGCGTGCCGCTGCTGATCATCGGGGACCGGGTGCTTACCGGGAGCGACGTGATCGCTGCCGAGCTGCCCGGCCTGATCGAAGCGGCTCTGGCAGCCGGGGGCACCAGCATGCCGGATATCCCTGGGCTGGAAGCCGCCGCGCTGGTTGTTAACGCCCGCTGCGAGGAGATCAGCGTGCCGCCGCCGGCGATCACCAGCGATGATGCGGTGACGGTGGAATGGGTGTGGACGGCACGCGATCCGAGTTACCTGGAGCCGCACCGCCAGGCCGTCAGCTACATGGTCATGCTGGATGGTATTCCGCTGCGGGTTGGCGAACCGGTTTATGAAACCACCGATGCGGGCGACTACACGATCCACGCGCTGACCTGGACTGTTGATGTCGGGCGGCTGTCCGCCGGGCAGCACCGCGTAGACTATGTCGCGACATGGAGCCGGGCGGTTTCAAACGGGCGCGCGGCTTATGGCCCCGGCACGGAAAACCCCGTTCACACCGGCGGCTGCACGTTCCAGGTGACAGCCGGGGCGAGAACAACGCCCGTCGAGCTGTCACAGGTTGCGCTGGCCGATCTGGAGGCGCTGGATTATGGACGCATCGCGGCCAGCCTGCTGCCGCCCGTGGACCCGGCGCGCATCCAGCAGTTGGGCGTTAACGGGACCGGGCTGCCGGCCTACATCACGTATGCGTTCGAGCCGGAGGAGATCGCGCCCGGCGTGTTTGTGGATACCACGGTAGCGTGGTTAATCACCGCAGAGGCCATCCAGCCCGCGCTGCGCTGGGAGTTTCGCAATGAGGGCGGGGTCAGCGGTACGGTCGAATACATCGCGGATATTCCCAAGTCGTTTGCCAGCACGGTTGCCGACATCAAGTTCAGCCTGCCGCCCACGGAGGTGATCCAGGACGATCCGATCGTCAAGTGGCTGATCGATATTGGCGAGGCCATTAACCGGCGGATCGATGCCCGCACAACCAACATGATGTCGCTTTCGCATCCGAGCGCCGTGATCCCGCTGCTGGAGCAGTTCCAGGGCGGGCTGCGGGACATCAGCCTGCGCCGCCAGTTCCAGGCCTGCCAGCGTTTGACCGGCCCGCTGGAGGCCCCGATCTGCGCCCTGACGGTGCTGGTGCAGAACCCGGAATACTTCGATAAGAAAATCTGTGACACACTCCCGCGCGATGTCACCGGCGGAGCTACCCGCGCCGATGCGGTTTTTGCTGAAGCCTGCCGCAACCTGCTGGAGCCCTACGATAACCTACACTGCAACGCCATCCGGGATGCCAACGAGCGCGAGGCCTGCCTGATCCTGACGCGCAACGTGCTGGCTTCCGCCTGCGAAGGGCTGACTGGCCTGGAGCGTGACCTGTGCCTGTACGATGTAGCCGTCCACAGCGCCCAGCCGCGCGGCTGTGAGGCGATCAGCGAAGCGGATATGGTCCAGGACTGCCGCGCGCAGCTTTCCGGGGACCCGGCGTACTGCGCCGAGATCAGCGATCCGGCCCGGCGTGAGGCGTGCTGCGCGATCTTCCAGGCGGATGCCGACCAGTACGCGGCCTGCATGGGCGTACGCGAGGTCGAGCCGGGCAGCGAGGTGATCATCGAGGGCGATACGCTGACGCTGGACGAGGTGCTGGGAACGGGGGATGCGGGTGAGGAGGGTGGCGGCGCGTATGGCCCGCTTCCCGCCGCGCCCAGCCTGGATTACCTGATGAATCCAGCGTTTTACGCAGAGTACACGTGTGAAGGACAGTCAGAGCGTCCCCGATTCGTGGCGAGTGACGGGCAGTTCTTTTACGCGGGAGATACCGAGCGCAGCTTCCCGCTGCCCGCTAACCTGACTACTACGATGGGCGCGCAGGGGCATGATGAGTTTGCCATGACGAGCATGTTCATGATGGGCACGCCGGGCCTGTGGATGCCGCTGGATGGCAGCGTGTACAGCCTGCCGGGCGTGACAGAAGGCTGGGCCACTGACGCGGAGAGTTTCGACCGGTATTCAACGCTGGAACTGCGGCCTGCGCCGGAAACGCTGGTTATCGGCGGGATGACGCTGGATGTTATCCGCTACGAGGGCAGCTACACGGACGAGATGGTGAATGACAACCGGAACAGCACGTATGTGGATGGCTACGCCAGCAGCGTGGATACGCTTACCTTCCGGGCCTGGTATGACCGGCGCACCGGCCTGCTGGTGAAGAGCCACTTCCAGCGGGAGCCGGTGTCCTGCACCCGTGAGGGTGACTACGCCGACAACGACTGCCCGCAGCCGGTTGAGATGGCCTGCACACTGGCGGAGACCAGCCTGCCGCTGGGCCGCTGATACCTTCGCGAGTTAAGAACGCCCGGGGTCTCCAGCGAGGCCCCGGGTTTGTTTTAGCTTGTGGTGAGCAGCAGGCCGTTGCCCGCCGGGTCGCGGGCCAGCCAGCCTTCGTCCTGCGCTTCCAGGGGCGCACCCGCCGCCTCCAGCCGGGCGCGGGTATCGTCCAGCGCGGCGGAGTCGGGCAGTCGGAGCGTGGCCCAGCGCAGGCCCGCCGCGTCCGGGGGCGGGGGTGGCGCGCCGACCCCGTTCCACGTGTTGGCGCCCAGGTGATGGTGATACCCCTCCCAGGAGAGGAAGGTCGCGCTGGGCATGCGGGCCATCACGTCCATCTCCAGCAGGTTCAGGTAGAATGCTTCGGTCGCGGCGATGTCCGCCACATGCAGGTGGATGTGGCCCATCGTCGTCCCGGCGGGCAGTCCACGCCAGGGCGCGTCCTCGCCCTCGATCTCGCTCAGCAGGGCTTCGATATCCAGGGGTGCGGTGCCGATGTTCAGCCAGTCGCCGCGGTACTCCCACGTCTCGCGCGGGCGGTCGGCGTACAGCTCGATCCCGTTGCCTTCCGCGTCGGGCAGGTAGATCGCCTCGCTCACATAGTGGTCGGCGAAGCCCTGCAGCGGGGTCTGCGTGGCGGCCAGGTGGCGCAGCGCCCGCGCCAGCCCCGCCCGATCCGGCAGGAGCAGCGCGAAGTGATACAGGCCGGTGGCCCGCGCGGGCCGGGATGCCCCCGGCACGTGGTGCAGGATCAGCAGCGCCTGTTCGCCGGCGCCCAGCGTGGCGGTGGCGCCGTTCCTGCGCAGCAGGCGCAGCCCGATCACGTCTTCATAAAAGCGGATCTGGCGATCCAGATCGGCGACATTGAGGTGTACAGGACCGAGGGTGATGGTCATTGTCTGTGTCCAATCAGGATAGTTTTGCTCTGCAATCTATCTTAACCTGATCTGGCCCGGCTGCCATGAGAGAATTGTCAGAAATCCGGGGGCAAAAAAAGACGGCCCGTGTGGGCCGTCGATGGTTATACCGGGTGGGGGGATCAGCGCCGCCGGTTGGCGAGGCTGAGGTAGTAGATCAGCTGCAGCACGGCCGTGATCGCCGCCGCCACGTAGGTCAGCCCGGCCGCCGTGAGTACCTGGCGCGAGCCCTGCGCGTCCTCCGTCGTCTGGAGCAGGCCCGCCTCGGTGAGCAGGGCCAGGCCGCGGCGGCTGGCATCGAACTCCACCGGCAGGGTGAGGACGGCGAACAGCACCGTGACCGCGAAGAACAGGATGCCCAGCCAGAACAGCCCGAGGATGTTGAAGATCAGGCCGATGAAGATCAGGCCGTAGGAGATCATCGGGCTGATCTGCATGGCCGGGACCAGGAGGTTGCGCATCTGAATCAGGATGGAGCCTTCCTCGTGCTGCTGGGCATGCCCCAGCTCATGCGCGACCACCGCCATCGCCACCACCGAGGGCTCGTTCACGGTTGATTCGGAGAGCCGCACGGTGTGGGTGCGCGGGTCGTAGTGATCGGTGAGCTGGCCGCCCACGCGCGCCAGCGAGATGCTGGACATGCTGCCGCCGGTATCACGCAGCGGCGCGCCCGCGAACGAGACATCGCCCACCGGGGTGCGGTCGATGATGGCACGGGCCACCTGCGCCCCGGTCAGGCCGGGGCCGTTGCGCACCTGGCTCCACTTGCCATACGCGTTGCGGATCATCATCTGCGCGGCGAACGAGATGAGCATCCCCGGAATCAGTACCCACAACAGGTAATTTGGATCAAAGAACATCGTACCCTCTACACCACTATCTGTAATGGACTAAGCCTCGAACCTTGTGCTCATTGTAGCCGGGTTGCCCCCGGCATCAAGAGCCGGGGGGTGTTTTTTACGGTTTGCTTACAGTTGCCGCGCTGGCAGGGGAAGCCCTGCCGCCTACAGCCCTCGCGCGCGGATGTAGGCGCTTATGTCGGCGTTGTAGACCACGTCCGTGATGGTGATCACCAGCCAGGGCGTGCCTTCATCCTGCCAGACGACCCCCGCCGGGCTGGGGATCAGCACGCCGTTGAAGCGCTCCCAGCCGTACGGGATCAGCGTCCAGCGCGTCTTTTCGGGGGAGTCCGCGCCCTTCCAGCGCAGCGCTTCCATCTGGGTGAAGAGGCCGGTTTCCGGGTCAAACGTCACGGTGAATTCGTCCTCGCCGCCTTCATACGGCACGACCAGGCGCGCCCGCGTCGCGTCAATGGCTTCCCAGGAAACGCGCGGGTCGGTCAGGAAGACGCTGGGCAGCCAGATCGATTCGCCCCACAGCCCCAGGTTTGCCCCGCTGTTCACCTTCGGTTCGTTTTCGATTGTCCCGAACGGCAGTTCCATCACCCCCGCGCCGTCCAGGTAACGCTCGTTGACCTTCAGCAGCGGCTGGCCGAACAGCGCCGATTCGATGTAGTGGCGGTAGCCCTGCCCGGCGTCATGCGTGAAGCGCAGGCGGGACGGGAACGTGATGCCCATCAACCGCAGCCGGGCATCCCCGGTGATGACTGCCGATTCGACCACGGGGACTTCGGCCTGCTCCCCCAGGATGGCGCGGTAGTAGCGGGCCACCGGCGCGGGCAGATCCTCCGGCAGCGGAATAGTCTCCGGGGCGGAGCCTCGCTCCGGGTAGGGCGGGAAGGGCGCTGGCTCGATGCGCAGGCCGATCCAGATCACGCCAGCGATGAGCCCCAGAACGATGAACAGGATGCCTACAGTCATGCCTAATCTCTTTCGCATTGTTTCCCCTCTGTGATGATGTACTGTGATGATGTACGGTCAGCGTCGCCTCAGGTTTCGCGGGCAGGGAAGAACGCCCGCCAGCAGGTCAGCAGCAGCACCCCGATGACGACATCCATGAGCAGCACGACGACAGCAAACAGGCCGCCCCGGCCCGTGAGAGTCAGCACGGCGTTGGCCGCGAGAAAGAGCAGGGCCAGCACCAGCACCCAGCCTGTGCGCCAGCCCAGCGCCCACCCGAAAACCAGATACAGCGCGGCATCCAGGCCGAGCAGGGCGGTGATCAGCAGGCCGGTGTTCGGGTCGGTGTTCGCCCGCCGGGTCAGGTAGAATCCGGCGGCAAATACCGCCCCGATGATGGCCCTGCACACCAGCAGCCAGCGGATCGTGCGCAGCATGTCTCCCATTGCCTGCCCCTGACCCAAAACAACGCCGGGCGAATCATACCACGATTCGCCCGGCGCGGGGTGCTGCCCGGTTGTCAGGATGCTGTTATGGTATGGCCGCGTTCTCGCCGTCGCTATAGTTCTAAAGACCGGGCCGCGATGTTCGCCTCCAGCCGCGCGATGAAGTCATCCACCGGCTGCGCGCCGAGATCGCTGCCATCCCGCAGGCGCACGCTCACCGCGCTGGCCTCGAGGTCACGGTCGCCCACGATCAGCATGTACGGGATCTTCTGGCCCTGTGCGATGCGGATCTTGTTGCCCATGCGGTTGCTGGAATCGTCCACTTCCACGCGGACGCCCTTCGCCTTCAGTTTTGCCGCGACCTGCCCCGCATACTCGATGTGGCGGTCGGCCACCGGGATCAGCACGGCCTGCACCGGCGCCAGCCACACCGGGAACGCCCCGGCGAAGTGTTCGATCAGGATGCCCATGAAGCGCTCCAGCGAGCCGAACGGCGCGCGGTGGATCATGATCGGGCGGTGCGGCTCGCCGTCTGGCCCGATGTACTCCAGCTCGAAGCGTTCCGGCAGGTTGTAGTCCACCTGCACCGTGCCAAGCTGCCATTCGCGCTTCAGCACGTCGCGCACGATGAAGTCCAGCTTGGGGCCGTAGAAGGCCGCCTCGCCCGCTTCCACCGTGTAGTTGAGGCCCATGCGCTTGCACGCCTCGATGATAGCCGCCGTCGCCTTCTCCCAGCCCGCCGGCTCGCCCACGTACTTGTCCGATTCCGGATCGCGCGTGCCAACCCGCACGCGGAAGTCGCTCATGCCCAGCGTGCTGAACACGCGCTGGATCAGGTCTGCCACGCCGATGAACTCGTCCAGCAGCTGATCCTCCGTCACAAAGAGGTGGGCATCATCCTGCGTGAAGCCGCGCACGCGCGTGAGGCCGGAAAGCTCGCCGCTTTTCTCGTAGCGGTAGACCGTCCCGAACTCCGCCAGGCGCAGCGGCAGGTCACGGTAGGAGTGCATCTCGCTCTTGTAGATCATGCAGTGATGCGGGCAGTTCATGGGCTTGATCAGGAACGCCTCGTCATCCATCTCAACCGGCGGGAACTGGCTGTCGCTGTAGTACGGGTAGTGGCCAGACGTGCGGTACAGGTCCAGGTGGCCGATGTTGGGCGTCACCACGGGCAGGTAACCCGCCTCGCGTTGCGCCTCCCGCATAAAGTCCGTCAGCGCCTCGCGCACAATCGCGCCCTTCGGCTTCCAGAGCACCAGCCCTTTGCCCACCAGCGGGTCGATCACGAACAGGTTGAGCTTCTGGCCCAGCACGCGGTGATCGCGTTTTTTGGCTTCCTCCAGCATGTGCAGGTAGTCCTGCAGCTCCTCCGGCGATTCCCAGGCCGTGCCGTAGATGCGCGTGAGCATCTGGTTCTTTTCATCGCCGCGCCAGTACGCCCCGGCCGGCTCGCGGAACGTGATGCTGACGGCCTTCGGGTTGATCTCGCGGCTGTTGCCCACGTGCGGGCCGCGGCACAGGTCCTCAAACGTGTCCTGCGTGTACGTCGTGATCGTCACCGGGCCGTCGATCGGGTTGCCGTATTCGTCCGCCGCGCCCTTTTCCAGCCCTTCGATCAGCTCGATCTTGTAGTGCTGCTCCCTAAAGAGCTGCTTGGCTTCCTCCGCGGAAACGACCTTGCGCCTGAATTCGTGGCCCTGCTTGATGATCTGCTTCATGCGCTTTTCGATGGCCTGCAGATCTTCCGGCGTCAGCGGGCGGGGCAGCTCAAAGTCATAGTAGAAGCCGTCCTCGATGGGCGGGCCAATGGCGATCTGGGCCTCCGGGAACTGCTCCAGCACGGCCTGCGCCATGATATGCGCCGTCGAGTGACGGATTTTGTAAAGTTGTGATTCCTGGTAGCTCATTGTTTTGTCCTTTTATGGGTCGGGCAGGCTGCTGCCCCGACGCCTGAATACATGATAATCGGGATGAAAATCAGCGAGGCGATGGGCGCGCCGTTTATGGCGCGTGGTCATCAGGGCAACGTGCCAGTGCGCGGCAGGCCGCCATCGGTCGCTGTGTGTAACGAGTGCATCTTGTGCCAGGTGATCATGGCCTCTGCCTCCTTGTACCAATAAAAAAGCCCCGCCCCAGTCTTGGGGCGAGGCTCAGTGACCACGCGGTTCCACCCAAATTCGCGACATATGCAAAGGCATATGACCGCCTCAATTCAGCAGCCGGTAACGGGGCCAGCCGGGTCGCCTTCGCATCGCAGCATGGCGCGATTTTGCGGCGATCACTCGCGGGGGGTATGTGCGCTGTGGAGCCGTAAGGGCGCTTGCAGCCGGTGACGCCCTCTCTCTGGCCGGACAATAATGCACACGTGTCCCGGTCAACGTGTTGATTGGATTGGTTGTATGCAGGCGGGGATTTCTTCTCCCGGACTGCACCTGCCAGCATAAGCCAAAAGCGGGCGGCTGTCAAGGATGGGTTGGGGCAGGCGGCTATGGGGCGGCTTAATGGTTTGTCTGGGCCGGGCTGGTAAGCGCTGGTCAGCCACCGGCGTGGAGTCATAGAGAATCTACAGATTTCATAGCGTAGAACATCAAAAATATCAAAAAAAGGGCTAAATCTGAATTATGATAATATGAGTATATTTAGAATAGGATAGCTTTAATGTTTATATATTGACAAATATGACAATTCATGTATGATTTATTGTATTGCTGGATCGTGTCTGATCCGGCAAGGATGATTTCTTATGGGGCCTGCCGCCCGGCAGGTCTTTGAGGGGAGACTGCACCATATGAAGCACCGTTTATCGCATTTCCGAGTTTTGGTAGGAAGCCTGCTTGTGCTGGGCGCGCTGGCTGTGGGGAGCCTGGCGCTGGTCAGCGCGCAGGAAGCCGCCCCGCCCGCCTTCGTCGTGGAGCTGACCGAAGACGGGCTGACCGTGCCGGAAACGGCGACGGCCGGCCTTGTGGCGGCCGCTTTTGTCAACAGCAGCGAGGAAGCGCCGCTGTCCGCCATTCTGGCCCGTGTGAACGACGATGTCACACTGGACGACCTTATGACTGCCATGATGGAAGGCGGCCCGGAGGGGATGATCCCGCTGGTCTCGCTGCTGGGCGGCTCCAATATCATGCCCGGGGCGTCGGTGGAAGCGACCCTGGAACTCGAGGCCGGGCAGCATATCCTGCTGAACCTGGCCGCGGAAATCCCGGATGTCCTGCCGTTTGTTGTTGTGGACGACCCGTATACTGAGGCCGCAGAAGCCCCTGAGGCCGATGTGTCGCTGACGCTGGTGGACTTTGCCTTCGGCATGCCGCTGGAGATTGAAGCGGGGCCGCAGGTGTGGACTATCGAGAATAAGGGCACGCAGTGGCACGAAACCATGATTGTCCGGCTTGCTGAGGGTGTGACGGTCGATGACCTGATGCCGATCCTGATGGCCATGACTGAGGGAGACGGCCCACCCGATCTCGCGGGAGCTGAAGGTGAAGCTGGCCCGCCGCCCTTTGAAGAGGCGTTCTTCTGGATGCCGATGGGTGTTGACCGGCAGGCCTGGATGACGCTGGACCTGGAGCCTGGCTCGTATGTGGCCCTGTGCTTCCTGCCGGACTTTGAAACCGGCACGAGCCACCTGGCGCATGGCATGGTGCAGGCGTTTGAGGTGATCGAGGCCGAGTAAGACAAGAGGGGAAATTCGGTTATCGAGAACAGGGACAGTCCTGAAGCCCAGGGCTGTCCCTTTTTTGATGCTTGCCGCCCTTGTTACAGGCCTGCGCCTACTGCCCGATGCGGCTGACTGTGGCGATGTAGTCGGGCGTGAAAACCCACTTCCAGTACAGGTCAGCCGCCCAGGGCGCCAGCCGTTCCAGCCACACCGCCGCCTTCATCGCTGCCCCGCCCGGGATGACCTCCCGGCGGCCATGGCGCACCGCGTCCACGATCGCCTGCGCGGGGACCTCCGGGGGGACGCCCGGCGGCATGCCCGGCGGAATCAGATCGACGTCCGTGTGCGTTTCTGTCGGCCCTGGCAGCACGACCGTCACCCGCAGGCCGTGGTTATCCACCTCCCGCCGCAGCGCGGCGCTGAAGCCCACGATGCCCGCCTTGATCCCGCTGTACACGGCCATGCCCGGCGTGGGGATGCGCCCGATCATGCTGCTCACGTTCACGATATGGCCGCGCCCCTGGCGCAGCATCACCGGCAGGGCGGCCTGGGTCAGCCGGACGGTGCCGTACAGGTCAACCTCCGCCGCCGCCTGGACGTGGGCCGGGTCGTGCTCCCAGGCCAGCCCGCCCAGCGCGCGCCCGGCGTTGTTCACCAGCACGTCGATCCGCCCGAAGCGTTCCAGCACCGCCGCCACGATGCGCTCCGCCGCGGCGGGATCGCTCACGTCGGCGGGGACGGCCAGCGTGTCCACTGCGTGCAGCGCCAGCGCCTCCCGCGCGGCCTCCAGGCGGGCCGCATCCCGCGCCACCAGCACCAGCCGCGCGCCCTGCGCCGCGAACGCGTGCGCGGTCGCCAGCCCGATCCCGGCGGACGCCCCGGTGATCACCACCACTTTATCCCCCAGCGGCACGGCCGGGCGGCTCAGCGCCCGCTGGATAGCCCAGCCGCCCGCCGCCATGCCGATCATCCAAGCCCAGCGTTTCATCTGCTCGCTCCGGCGCCAGCCCTACTCGGCGGGCGCTTCCAGATCCACAAAGGTGACTTCGAACATCGTCGGCCAGTGTTTGCCCGTGATCAGGAAGGTGTCGCTCTCCGGCAGGTACACGATGCCGTTCAGCACGTCGCTGCCGGGCACGATCGCCGCCAGCTCTTCTTCGCTCAGCAGGTCCCGCGCGTCAACCACCGCCACGACGTTGCCGTTCGTCTTGTCGATCTGGATGATCACGTCGGACTGCCAGATGTTGGCATAAATGTAATCGCCCACGCATTCCAGCTCGTTGATGTCTTCCGCGGGCTGGCCCTGGAAGGTCACCAGGCCGCGATCCACCACTTCGAACGTCTCCGGGTCGCGCAGGGTGATGTACGGGCTGCCGTCGCTCATGTAGAGCAGGCTGCCGTCGTAGCACAGGCCCCAGCCTTCGCCCTCGTAGGTGTAGGTGTCCACCACCTCGAACGTCGCGATGTCATACACGAACGCGACCCCGGCCTGCCAGGTGAGCTGGATCAGGCGGTCATCCACGCGCTCCAGCCCTTCGGCGAAATACTGCGGGTCCAGGTCAATCGAGCGCAGGACTTCGCCCGTGGCCGGGTCGACCTCGCGCAGGGTGGAGTACGTGCTGTAGGAGGGGCAGCAGTTGCCGTCACTCTCGTAGAGTGAGCCTTCGTGGAACAGCAGGCCCTGGGTGAAGCTGGTCGGGTCGTGCGGGCGCGTATTCAGCACCTCCGGGCGCAGCCGGGCCGGGGCGAAACCTTCCGGGATGGGCGCGGGGCCGTCCGGCTGGCCCCAGCTGGCGCTGCGCGGGGTGTAGGCCTCCAGCGCGGGCAGCATCACGGCCCCGTACAGGGCGTCACGCTCGTCACCGAGGCTCTGGAGCATGACGATGTGCGTGGTCAGCGGCGCTTCGATCTCGGAAAGCGCCAGGTCCAGCACGATCGTCCCGATCTGGGGCGGCTCGATCTCCAGCCGGTAGATCGTCCAGGAGAGCGCCTCGGTCTCCAGCAGGGCGACCGGCTCCGGCAGCTCGGTCAGCCCCAGCTGGCTCAGCAGGCCGAGCGTCACGTTATCCGCGGTGAAGCCGATGGCCGCCTGCTGGATGATCATGGCCAGGTCGGCCTGGTCATTCAGGCGGCGGAACGTGCCGGGCGCGGCCTGGCGCCAGCCTTCCGGGATAAGCCCCGTGATGCCCATTGAGGCGTCCTCAAACGGGACGAGCGTGACTCCGTCGCCGGGCTGGGCCGCCGCGGGGAAGGCGGGCAGCAGCGCCGCCGCCATCAACAACGCTACTGCAATCGGGATGATTCTGGAAAAGCGGTTCATGGTTGACCTTTGGACTAATGAAAGGCGAAGTGGGGTTACCGCCAGCCGGGGCGATCAGCCTGCCGGCCTGCGCGCGATCATGATCTGGTTCACGCCCTGGCTCAGCGGGATAAAACTCCCGCGCGTCAGCACCTGCATGAAGGCCGGGAAGCCGAACAGCCCGAACTGCACCACGCCCGGCAGCAGCGGCAGGTACGGCACGTCCCACAGGCCGTCGCCGAAGTGACGCAGCACGCGGAAGCCCGCTGCTTCACACCACGCCCGCCAGATTTCCGGTGGCTGGCAGTTGATGTGCGTGGGGTCCTTGCCGATGGCGTCGGTGGCCGGGTCCTTAAAGCGCCGCAGTCCGTAACCGGGGTTAGGCGTGGCGAAGAGCCACAACCCGCCCGGCCGCAGCAAGCGGTAGACCTCGCGGATGGTGTGGGCGGGGTCGGGCAGGTGCTCCACCAGGTGTAGCGCCACCACAGCGCTGAACTGCCCGTCCGTGAAGCGGCTGAGGTCATCCGCACTCTGGACGAACGCCTGCGCGCGCGGAGCATTGCGCCGCGTCTGCTCCACTGTCCATTCGTCCAGGTCGATCCCGGTGCAGGTGAAATCCGCCGTCAGCAGGCCCAGCAGGTGGCCCAGGCCGCTGCCCATCTCCAGCAGGGGACGCTCCGGCCCGCCGGCGGGCGCGTAGCGCCGCACCAGGGCCGCGTAGTAGCGCCGCGCGAACCAGTACATGCTGAACCGGCCCAGGGGGCGATCCGCGTAGTTGTACTGCTCGAAGTACTGCTGTCCGTATTCCTCCACCGGCACCGTCGGAGCTGTCGGCACCTGGGGTGCCGGTGGTGCTGCCGGGGTGGGGGTAGGTGTGTGTTGGTCGTTCATGGGCGCGATTATACCGCAGGCGGCGGGCGCTGCGCGCTAGCCAACGGCTTGACGCAGGGCCGCGATCACGCGTGCGCGCTGGGCGGCGCTCATCTCCGGGTAGATCGGCAGGCTGATGATCGACGCGGCTGCGGTCTCCGTGTGCGGGAAGTCGCCGGGCTGCCCGCCCTGGGCCGCCAGCGCCGGCTGGAGGTGCAGCGGCAGGGGATAGTGAATGCCCGCGCCAATGCCCTGCGCCCCTAGCGCGGCCAGGACTGCATCCCGGTCGCCCGGCACACGCACCGCGTAGATGTGGAACACGTGTGCCCCCTCCGGCCCGGCGTCGGGCGTCACCACGCCCGGCAGGTCGGCCAGCGCGGCGCTGTAGGCGGCGGCGTGCGCCTGGCGCGCGGCAGTCCAGCCCGCCAGGTGACGCAGCTTCACGCCCAGGATCGCGGCCTGCAGCGCGTCCAGCCGTTCCCCGTAGCCGATCACGGCATGCTCGTATTTGGTCGTGCGGCCGTGGTCGCGCAGCTGGGCGATTCGATCGGCCAGCGCGGGGTCGTTCGTGCAGACCGCGCCCGCGTCGCCATAGGCGCCGAGGTTCTTGCCGGGGTAAAAGCTGAACGTGGCGATATCGCCCCACTGACCGGCGCGTATGCCCTGGAGTTCCGCGCCGTGGGCCTGGGCCGCATCTTCCACCACCGCCAGGCTGTGGCGGCGGGCGATCGCCATGATCGCGTCCATCGGGGCCAGCCGCCCGTAAAGATGCACCGGCATGATGACCTTCGTGCGCGGCGTGATCGCGGCCTCGATGCGGGCCGGGTCCAGGTTGTAGGTGGCGGGGTCGATGTCCGCAAAAACCGGCGTCGCGCCCAGCTCCACGATCGGCTCCACCGTGGCGATGAACGTGTGCGGGGTGGTGATCACCTCATCGCCGGGGCCGACGCCCAGCACCTTCAGCGCCAGGAAGATCGCGGCCGTGCCGCTGGCGAGGCCCACCGCGCGGCGTGTCCCCTGAAAGGCGGCGAAGGCTTCCTCAAACGCGGCGACTTCCGGCCCGCCGATGAAGCTGGTATTGGCCAGCACGCGGGCGATGGCGGCGTCGATCTCCGGCTGGATGGCGGCGTACTGCGCCTTCAGGTCGACCAGAGGGATGGGGGGATGCTCACTCACGGGTATTTTGCTCCTTCATGGGCTGCGCTGCGCCCGATTATAGCCCGTTCGCGCGGCGGCGGGCAGCGTGAGAAGGCGTGCCACTGTCGTCAGTGCTTATGTGTATGTTCTGTGGTATTGCGTTGGTACTGCTGTTGGATCATAACCACTACCTGTTTTTTGGAGTCGCGCATTGACGGCCTAATACTTCTTGTGCTTGAGTAGGGATGCCGTGATCGGCTGTTCCCTCCAGGGGTGCGCGCAGCACCTGCGGGAAAGCCCGGAGATGGGGTGGCAGGCCGCGCATCCCCGAAGGGAAAAGCAAAGGAGGGAAACCATGTCGTTTCTGCACAGGTTGTTGCTGCTTGTTGGCGTGCTGGCGGTTGTCGCGGTTATCGTGCTGCCGGTGCTGGCCCAGGCCCCCGGCGTGGATGTGACCGTGGCCGATCTGGTGGATGAGGTCGGGGGCAGTCTGTGGCGGGCGTGGTGCCGCGAGCAGGCGCGCATCGCCGCCATCAGCCTGGATGAGGAAGTTGGCTGTCCGCTGTGGCGCTGCTGGTGTCGCGCCCGTTAACGTCAGTCAGTATCTGTTCTCTGATCGCCCGCGCAACACAGCGCCGGGCGGTCTTTTTTGTCCTGCACCGGGGCGGTACAATCCGGGGCGTGCTGTTCGCTGCTGATACCCACTGAGGATCGCGCCCGATGCCCAGCTATGACCAGGACCTCGCCCGGATTGCGGCGCTGGCCGCCGCCCGCCAGGATGAATTCGACGTGCTGCGCTATACGCTGGAATTTATCGAGGACGAGCTGCCGGATGCCGCGCTGGATGCGCTGGTGGAGGAAGTGGCCGCGCCGATCATCGCCGCCATTGACTGCACCGCCTGCGCCAACTGCTGCGCCAGCATTGATGTGTACCTGACCCCGGAGGATGCCGACCGGCTGGCGGAGGCGTTGGGCCGGCCCGTGGCGGACGTGATCGCGCGTTACATCGACCGGGAGGCGGCTGCCCGCGTGGAGGAGTGGGGGAAGTTTCGCCGCAGCCCGTGCGCGTTCCTGGAGGGCAAGCTCTGCCGCCACTACGCCCACCGGCCGGAGGCCTGCCGCGCCTACCCGGCCCTGACGCCCGATTTCCGCTGGACGCTGGCCGATACGCTGGCCGGGGCGGGGCGCTGCCCGATCATCTATCACGTGCTGGATGCGCTCTGCGGGCGATTTGACACCGCCGTATAATAGAAATACAGGAGTGTCCAGTTCCACCCCCACATCGCGCCCCGCCTGACACTGTCGGCCCGCCAGTCGGCGGCTCTCCCGTCCTTGCCACAATCCGGGAGGCAGGCTCATGAGCAAGCGCAACATCCCCGTTCTGGTGTGCGATGGCTGCGGCACCGTCATCGCGATCGATTTTTATATCACGCGTCACCCCGAAAACCAGGAAGTCATCCAGCCGGACCCGACCGCATCCCCTGAGCGTCATTTCTGCTGCAACGCCTGCGAGGGCTGGTGGAACGCCCAGTTCCCGCCGGAAGGTGTGTGGGGGCCGGCCTGGGACGAACGGGAGTGGTGGTGCGAGCATGTGGGGCCGTGCGCGGAACGCGCGCGCGTCCGTACCGTGAAGGCGGCTGACCCGCTGGTGGATATGGAGTTTCACGACCGCGATCCGGAGGCGCTGCCCAAATCGAGCTGAGGATTGCCCCGGTAACGCAACAGGGACGCTCCCACATGGAACGCCCCTGTTTGTCGGTTAGCTATGCTGCGGTCGGTATCGTTTAGCGCGCGTAATCCGTGGAGCGTGTCTCGCGGATCACCTGCACCTTGATCTGGCCGGGGTACTGCATCGTTTCCTCGATCTGGCGGGCGATATCGCGGGCCAGCCGCAGCGCGGCCAGGTCGTCGATATCTTCCGGCCGGACGATGATGCGCACTTCGCGGCCGGCCTGCAGGGCGTAGCTCTGCTCCACGCCCTCGAAGCTCCTGGCGATATCTTCCAGGGATTTCACGCGCTTGATGTACGTCTCCAGGCTTTCACGCCGGGCGCCAGGCCGCGCCCCGCTGATCGCGTCTGCCGCCTCCACGATCACGGCTTCCACGCATTCCTGTTCCACCTCGTGGTGGTGAGAGGCGATGCAGTTGACAACCTTGTCCGGCACCTTGTAGCGGCGCGCGACTTCCGCGCCCAGCGCGGCATGCGTGCCTTCGATGTCGTGGTCGATGGCTTTGCCCAGGTCGTGCAGCAGGCCGCCCATCTTGGCGATGGTCACGTCCGCGCCCAGCTCCGCGGCGATGATCCCGGCGATGTGCGCGGTCTCGACCGCGTGGGCGTGCTGGTTCTGGCCGTAGCTTGTGCGGAACTTCAACTGGCCCAGCAGCTTGACGATCTCCGGGTGGAGGCCGGGCACGCCGGCTTCATACACCGCACGCTCGCCCTCTTCCTGCACGACTCGCTCCACTTCCTTCTGGGAGTCTTCCACCAGCTTCTCGATGCGCGCCGGGTGGATGCGTCCGTCCAGCACCAGCTTGGACATGGCACGTTTGGCGACTTCGCGCCGCACCGGGTTGAAGCTGCTGATCGTCACCGCCTCGGGCGTGTCATCGACAACCACGTCCACGCCGGTGGCCTGCTCAAAGGCGCGGATGTTGCGCCCGTTGCGCCCGATGATGCGGCCCTTCATTTCGTCGGAGGGCAGCGGCACGACGCTCACCGAGACTTCGGACACATGCTCGGAGGCCAGGCGCTGGATCGCCAGGGAGACGATATCGCGCGCGCGGTCGTCGGCGGTGGCCTTCAGCTCGGCCTCCACCTCGCGGATCTTGCGGGCCATGTCCTGGCGCGCTTCTTCCTCGACCGCGTGGAGCAGGTGCTCGCGCGCTTCTTCGATGCTCATCTCGGCGATGCGCTGGAGCTCGTTCACCCGCTCATCATACAGGGCTTCGATCTCGCCGGCGCGTTTGTCGATCCGGCTCTGACGCTTGTTAAGCTGCTGTTCGCGCTGGTCCAGCCGTTCGATGCGCTCGTCCAGGTCGTCCCGCCGCTTCTGCAGGCGGTCCTCTTCGCGTTCGATATCGCGGCGGCGCCGCTCCACCAGCTTGTTGGCTTCGCGCTCGATACCGAGCGCCTCGTTTTTAGCTTCATCTTCTATAGCGCGAGCGCGGGCCTCGGCTTGCTCAATCGCACGCCGGGCGTCTTCTTCTGCCTGCAGCCGTTTGGTGTTGTTCTGGCTGTTGGCATATAACCAGACTCCCGCGCCCCCGATGATCAGGCCGATAATGGCGGCCACGATCACGGCGACAACGTCCATTGTTCCTACTCCTACCCATCGTCATAGTCATCGTTAGTCGGGTCGGGGATCTCCAGCTCTTCGATCAGCCGATCGATCACGTCCTGGCAGGTTGCCGCCAGGAAGCCACGCCGCGCCAGGTACGGGTACAGCTTGGCGCGGAACTGCTGGCGGTTCAGGCTCTGCCAGCGGCGGGATTGCTGCAGCGCCGCCCGGTAGGCGGCATCCGCAAAATCCAGCTCATCCAGCACCTGGTCGATCAGCCGGGCGGAGATTCCCTTTTGGTTCAGTTCCTGCCGCAGCGCCAGCGGCCCTTTGGGCCGGAATTCGTCCCGGTTCTGAACCCAGTACCGGGCGAACGCGAGGTCATCCACATATCCCAGGGTCTCAAGCCGGTCGATGACCTGATCGATCACCGGCGCTTCATTCCCTTTTTCCTTCAGGTTCTGGCGGATCTCGCGGATGCTGCGGGGGCGATACGAGAGGAAGCGCACAGCCTGTTCCACGGCGCGTTCAATGGCATCGCGCGCGCGCAGATCGGTGATTTCCGCATCCGAAAGCACCTGCTCACGCCGCAGGCGCGCCGCTTCGATCATCGTCAGTGAGAAAGCGTACTCACCATCGAGATAGACGTTGACGCGCTCTTTGTTGCGCTGCTGGATTTCCAGGGCGGTGATCTTGCCGGGCATCAGCCCATCCTCTGAAAACATAAAGACCGTGGGTATCAGCCACGGCAAAGCACAGCATTCGCACAAAAAAGCGTGGTCTAACAGCGAGGACTGAAGTCAGCAGAACGGCCGGGATAACTCAGCAAACGCAGGGTTTACTCGCCTGGCGGTCGATCATGGTCATCATTGCCTGGGATAACGCCCGGAATCGCCGGGAACAGTCAGTCAGTGAATGCTAACCCCTCATCAAAACAGGTTTAACAACCGGACAAGCGCTAGCGCTGTGTTATCCAAACGACCCGGAGGTCGGTTTTGTTTCCAGCTTGCTCCGGGCCGGGTGATCTGGCCCTTTTTCAGGGTGGCTGCGGTTTGCGCCGCGGCACCCCGTTCAGTCGTTACTGTTACAGGCTTTGCCAGTGATGATACACCGTGTATGTCATGTCTAGCCTATATTATGCGGGCATGCTGTCCATTTTGCAAGAAATCGAAAGTAAATTTTAACGAAATTTGAAGAGCTTAATACAGCGGCGAGCGGCCAGCGGCGCAGCGGCCAGCCAAAGCATAGGCAGAGGACAAGAGGAAAGAGGCAGGAACAGGCGACGTAGGGTCGAGCGGCCAGCGGCATAGCGGCGAGCGAAAAATGCAGCGCGCGCGGATGGGATTCCATCCGGCATGTTCGGCCCGTTCGACCTGTCAGAGGCAGGCGTTCAGAGGAAAACAGCACCACGCCCGCCCGCTGGCAGGGGCATCAGCAGGCTGCGCCCTACAGCCAGCCCAGCGCGGAGGCCAGCGCCACCACCAGCAGGAACGCCACGAGCATCAGCAGCCACGCCACCAGCCGCCCGGCATCCTGCACCGGGGAGAGATCGCTCTCCTCCACCTGGACCTCGCCCAGCAGGTCTACGTAGAAATCCAGGTTGCGGTGACCTTTCGTCAGGCGGGCCATGAAGTCATGCTCCACCAGGACGATCCAGCCAGCCTCAAGGTACGGGGCGGTGGCGCGTTCCAGCACCTGCCGGGCGTCCTCCGGGGCGATGGGTTCGGGTGCTTCAGGTGGGGTGGTCATCGTCGCATTCGCTTTCGTGCGGTATGATCGACCGGCTTGAGACCGGGGTTACCGTTGTTGTTCGGGAGTAACGGATATGAAGGCGTTTTCTGGCAGCAAAATCGCCGCCGCGATTGGCCTGATTCTGGTGCTGATGGTGATCGTGAGCATGCTGCTCACCACCTTTCTGCCGGGCGGGGTGGCGCGCCCGCCGGCCACACCGCTGCAAACCAACTTCTTCGAAACGCCGACGTTCGCGCCGGTCAGCTTCCCCACGCCCGACCCGGCCGGCTCCGGGCTGGAGCAGGCCGTGCTGGCCGTGCATCCCGCCGGGACGTTTGTGATCGCCCAGCCGCAGGGCTTCACGCCCAGCAGCGCGACCGCCGAGGGCATCCACAGCGTCAGCCTGGTGGATACCGCCCGCTTCGCCGTGATTCACGCCTACCTGCAGGCGTTTGAGGGGCCGCAGGACCTCAACACGCTCGACATTTTCAACAGCCCGGCGGTGCTGGCCGCCACCTGGTCCGAATATGACAACTGGGTGGAGACCGGGCGGGAACAGGCCGGCGACCGGCTGGTGATTGACTTCAGCCTGACCCTGGGCGACAACACCTACCTGGCCCGCGAGATCACGTGGCCGGTGGCGGAGAACCCGGCGGTCGTGTATGTCCTGCGTTTTGTCGTGCCGGATAACAACCTGGCCCTGCTGCGCGACCTTGAGGCGCTGATTATACCATCCTATTGGGCGCTGCCTGCCGCGCTGGGTGTCCCGCTGACCTGGCCGGGCCTGGCTAACCCGGTGGGCGGCTATGCCCTGCGCTACGCGCCGGACTGGACGTTTGTGGAAGGGCCGGCGGGCAGCATCACCACGCTGACCACGCCCGATGGCGGCACGCTCACGCTCAGCGGGGAGGCGGGGCAGGTTGCCGACGAAACGGCGGCGCGCGCCTGGGTGGAGGCCAGCCGGGCCGGGGTTGACGTGCTGGCGGCGGAGCCTGTCAGCCGCGGGGAGCAGGGCGGTTATGCGGTGGCCTACGCCTTCGCCACCGCCGATGGCGAGCCGCGGAGCGGGCTGGCGCTGCTGCTGAACGCCCCGGGTGACCGGCTGGTGACGGCGACGCTCCGCCTGGAGACGGGCGGCCTGAACCTGCTGGCGGAGCAGGCCCGCGCGGAATACGCCGCGCTGTGGCAGGTGCTGGAGACGTTCGTGCCGCTGCCTGCCGATGCCGCCGCGCCATAGGCAGATCGGTCAGCCTGCCGTGGGACGCGGGCGAACCCTTGTTGATCCGTTCGCGCCCTTTTGGTGGGCAGGCGGGCTATCCCTGCTGGCTTAATCCGGGTATACTGTAAGGGTATTTATCCGTATGCCGATTAAGATGCAAGGGGCCTGGCCCGGCCATGTCAATGATTGACTGGGGCGATGTCTGGCGCAGCCTGGACTGGGATGGTCATGACCGCCTGAACGCGGATGAGATTCTGGCCCAGCGCACGGCGAAATACGCCCGCCCGCTTGATGACGAACCCACCCTCACCCATGACAGCCTGACGGTGCTGGTATTCCTGCGCGGGCAGGAGCGCTACGGCATCCCGGTGCAGTACGTCCTGCACGGCGTGACCGAGCCGACCATCACGCCGCTGCCCTGCGTGCCGGAGTTCTACCGCGGCGTGATTAACCTGCGCGGACAGATTCTGACCGTGCTCGATCTGCAGCGGCTGTGGGGCCTGCCGGTGACGGCGGAAGCCGAACGGCCGCGGCTGGTGGTCGTCACCTTTGGCGGGATGACGCTGGCCCTGCAGGCCGATGACGTGCGCGACCTGCTGAGCATCCCGCTGCCGGAGATTGTCCCGGCGGTGACGGCCGGGGTCGGGCTGGAGCACGTGCAGGGCCTCAGCCCGGAAGGGATCGTCCTGGTGGATATGGAAAGCCTGGCGACCGATACCCGGCTGCGCATTCGTGATCGACGTTAGTGAGACGGGTGGCGGCGGCGGGCCGTCCCCCGGAAAAGAGCAGGTGCTGCTGTGACCCAAGCGAGCGTTTCTTCCCAACCCAATCGACCGATGGCCGGGCGCCGCCTGTGGCAGGCCGCCCGTGATGGCCGGCAGCTGCGGCCTGTGCTGGCGGCGCTGCTGCCGATGCTGGCGCTGCTGCTGGGGGCGCTGCTCCTGCTTGGCCGTTTCGCCGCAGGGCTGGCCCCCGAAGGCCAGGCCCAGGTCGAGCCGGCCCTGAACACCCTGAACAGCCAGCTCTGGCTCATGGCGGCGCTGATTGCGCTTGTCACCCTCGTTATCGGGGTGGCGCTGGCCGCCTGGCGCGGCGGGCGCGAGCAGCGCCTGGAGGCCGACCGCCTGCGCCGCACGCTGGACTTCCTTTACAAGGTGGATCGCGGCGACCTGACCACGCGGCTGGTCCCCCTGACGGCGGATGACGACCGTTTCCGCAAGCTCTCGGAAGCGCTGAATGTCATGGCCGATGGCCTGCAGCGTATGACGACAGAAGTGCGCACCGCCACGCAGGGCCTGGCGACCTCCGCGGAGGAAATCCGGGTGGCCGCGGCGCGCCAGCTGGATGCCGCCGAGCGCCAGGACACGGTGGTCACCCAGACCACGGCGACGGTCAACGAGGTGCGCGCCACCGTGACCGAAACCGCCGAGCGCGCCCAGAACGTGGCGGAGAACGCCCAGGCCTCCATCGAGGTCTCGCGCACCGGCGAGCAGGCCGTGACCGACGCGATTGACGGCATGAACCTGATCCGGCGCAAGGTGGAGGATATCGCCGACAACATCCTGATCCTGAGCGAGCACACCCAGCAGATCGGGGAGATCATCGCCACCGTGAACAGCATCGCCGACCAGTCCAAGATGCTGGCCCTGAACGCCAGTGTGGAGGCCGCCCGCGCCGGGGAAGAAGGCAAGGGCTTCGCCGTGGTCGCGATGGAGGTGCGCAACCTGGCGGAACAGAGCCGCGAGGCCACCGCCCAGGTGCGCGATATTCTGAGCGAGATCCAGCGGGCCACCAACGCCGCCGTCATGGTGACGGAGGAGGGGACCAAGGGCGTGGATCGCGGCGTGAACCTGGTGGATCGCGCCGGACATACGATCCGCGAGCTGACCCGCACGATCGAGGAGAACGCCATCGCCGCGGTGCAGATCGCCGCCAGCACCCGCCAGCAGGCGGTGGGCATGGATCAACTGACCAACGCGATGCGCACGATCAAGGAAGCCACCGCCGAAGCGACGACCAGCACCGTCCAGGTGGAGCGCAATGTCCAGCAGCTGCAGGGCATCGCCGAGCACCTGGGCGCGACGCTCAACCGCTACCGGCTTTAACGCCCGGCCTGTGAAACCCTGGAAACGTCACTGTGACCAAGCCACCTGACGACCTGCTCGCCATATTCTGGGTTGAAGCGAATGAATACCTGGAATCCCTGAACCGCCTGCTGCTGGCGCTGGAAGTGGCCGATCCCGCCGCGGATGCGTCCGCTGACCTGCGCGAGGTCACCCGGATCGCCCACAGCCTGAAGGGGGCGGCGCGCGCCGTGGGCCAGACCCAGATCGAAACGCTGGCGCATTCCATGGAAGACATTTTCGAGCGCGCGCAGGCTGGCCGGCTGGCGCTGGAACCGGCCGTGTGTGATGCGCTGTATGACGGCCTGGACCTGATGCAGCTGATCAGCAGCAGCGGCACGCTGGATGAGGAGACGGTTTCCGGGGCGGTGCAGGGCATGCGCGCCCTGCTGGATGGCGCCGGGCCGGGCAAAGCTGCCTCACCCGCCGTGAAGCCCGCTGCGCCGCCCGTCCCCCGCGCGGAGGACGAGCCACCGGGGGCGCGCGCCACCGCCACGCTGACGCGCGTTTCGGCGGAGGACACGGTGCGCGTCAGCCTGAACAAGGTTGACCAGCTGATGGGCCAGACGAGCGAGCTGCTGCTGGCCCGCATGCACAGCGAGCAGCGCCAGCGCGATATGCAGGCCCTGCTGCAGGAGTACCGGCGCTGGCGGCGCCAGTGGCGGCAGGCCCGCTCCGCTTACATCCGCACGACGCGCCGCATCCGCGATGCGCAGTACGCCGAGGGCGGGGCGCTGGTGGCCGCGGGCGAAGGCGGCGCCGACCTGTATACCCTGCTCGAATTCCTGGATGCCACCCAGCAGTACATCGCGGGGGCCGGGCGGCACATGCTGGAGATCAGCCGCCTGCTGGCCCGCGATAACCTGCACCTGACCACGCTGGTCGACCACCTGCAGTCGAACATCGCCAGCGTGCGCATGCTGCCCTTTGAGACGATCCTGGGCGGCTTCCAGCGCATGGTGCGTGACCTGGCCCGCGAAACCGGCAAAGAGGTCAACCTCCTGATCGAGGGGGCCGAGATCGAGCTGGACAAGCACGTGCTGGAGATGCTCAAGGACCCGCTGATGCACATCCTGCGCAACGCGGTTGACCACGGCATCGAGCTGCCCGCGATCCGGGAGACGAACGGCAAGCTCTCGTCCGGCACGATCACGCTGGGCGTGGCCGCGCGCGGGAATGACATCGAGGTCACGGTGGCGGATGACGGCGGCGGCATCGACCCGGCGGTGGTGCAGCGCCGCGCGCTGGAAGCCGGGCTGATCCACGAAGTCGATGTGGCGATGCTTACGGATGATGCCATCACCGCTCTGATCTTTGAGCCGGGCTTTTCCACCGCGAAGGAAGTGACCGCGGTGTCCGGGCGTGGGGTGGGGCTGGATGTTGTGCGCCAGCGGGTAGAGGCGCTGCGCGGGCGGCTGTGGGTGGAAAACCGGCCCGGCAAAGGCACCACCTTCCACCTGATTGTGCCGGTCTCGCTCAGCCGCATCCGCTGCCTGCTGGCCCGCGTGGGGTCAGAGCAGTACGCGATCCCGCTGACGACCGTGACGCGCATCATCAACGTTGATCCGGAGGATGTGTTCCAGGTGGAAAACCGGCCGATGATCCGCCTGGAGGGACGGCCGATGCCGCTGGTGCATCTGGCGGCCGTCCTGGACCGGCCGGAGCCGCCCGCGCCGCTGACGGCCCAGTCCCCGGTGCTGATCCTGCATTCCACCGAGCAGCGCCACGTGGCCTTTGTGATCGACGACCTGGTGAGCGAGGAAGAGCTGGTGCTGAAGAAGCTGGGTGACGAGCTGGCGCAGGTGCGCAACGTGGCCGGGGCCGCGATCCTGGGCACGGGCGAGGTGATCATCGTCCTGCAGTCCAGCGACCTGGTGAAAAGCGCCCGGCGCACGCGCGGCGCGCTCCAGACGGCGGCGGAACCCGACGCGCAGCCGCAGGCGCCCGCCGTTCCGCGCATCCTGATCGTGGACGATTCGCTCACCACGCGCACGCTGGAGAAGAACATCCTGGAAGCCGCCGGCTTCCGGGTGATGACCGCCACCACCGGGGAGGAGGCGCTGCGCGCGCTGCGCGAGCAGGAATTTGACGTGGTGGTCTCTGATGTGGAGATGCCGAACATGACTGGCTTTGAGCTGACCCGCCGGATCAAGGCGGATGCCCGCTGGCGGGCGCTGCCCGTGATCCTGGTCACCTCGCTCGATTCGTCCCAGGATCGCGAGCGCGGGCTGGAAGCCGGGGCGGATGCCTACCTGGTGAAGTCGCGTTTTGATCAGGATGAGCTGTTACAGGTCATCCAGCAGATGGTGTAGCCCATGCCCACCCGCCCGCTGCGTGTTCTGATTGTGGATGACAGCGCCACCGTGCGCTATTTCCTGAAGGGGCTGCTTAACGACGCCCCGGATATGGTTGTGGTGGGCGAGGCCGGGGACGGTTACGAGGCGCTGCGGCTGGCCGCGGAGCTTAAGCCGGACATCATCAGCATGGATATTCGCATGCCCGGGCTGGATGGGTTGTCGGCCACGCGCCAGATCATGGAGGATACCCCCTGCCCGATCGTGATCGTCAGCAGCCGGGTGGAACAGTCGGAGGTGGACCTGGTATTCATGGCGCTGCAGGCCGGGGCGCTGGCCGTCCTGAACACGCCTCGCCCGCACAATCACCCCGACTTCGCCAGCAGCCGCGCCCAGTTTCTCAGTACGCTGCGCGCGATGGCCGGAGTCTCGGTGGTGCGCCGCTGGAAATCCAAGCCGCTGGATGTGCCGCTGGAGGCGCTGGAAGATCACAGCGCGCCGCCGCTGGTGGTGGTGATCGGGGCCAGCGCGGGCGGCCCGATGGCGCTGCACCGCCTGCTGGGTGACCTGCCCGCCACGTTTCCGCTGCCTGTGGCGGTGGTGCAGCACATGGCGACCGGCTTTATCGAAGGGCTGGCCCGCTGGCTGGATACGATCACCCCGCTGAAAGTGGTGGTGGCGGAGCCCGGTCAGGTGATCCAGCCGGGGCAGGTCGTGGTGGCGGATAGTGGCGCGCACCTCCTGCTGCGCCGGACGGGCGATCAGGTGCGCGTTCTGCTGGACAGCGCGCCGGATGCCGGCCCCTACCTGCCCTCTGTGGATCGTCTGTTTGAATCGGCGGCGGCGGTGTTTGGGTCGCGGGCGGTGGGCGTGCTGCTGACGGGGATGGGGGAGGATGGCGCGCAGGGCATGCTGAAACTGCGCCAGGCGGGCGCGCATACGATCGTCCAGGATCGGGCCTCCTGCCTGGTGTTCGGGATGCCGGGCGCGGCGGTGGCGCTGGGCGCGGCGGAACAGGTGCTGTCGATCAAGCACATCGCCCCGGTGCTGGAGCGGCTGGCCAGCGTGCCACAGGATACCCAACGTTCGGATCAGGACGTGCGTGCGGTGTGAGATTTGTGTCCTATACGGGATGTCATGCTGCAGGATGTCGTGATACACTGATCAAAATGACAGGCCAAAGGGCGTGAGGGTAAGTGTTCGGTTTATATTTTCGAACGTTGCTCTAACTGAAATTCACGCCGGTCAAGGAGTGGAATGATGGCGCTTGAAGTATTATTGGTAGAAGACAGCCGCACCCAGGCGGCGCAGATCAAGGAAACCCTGGAGAGCGTGGGCCTCAAGGTTCGGATCGCCTATGACGGGCCGGACGGGCTGCGCGAGGCGCTGGAGAACCCCCCGGCGCTGATCGTCCTGGATGTGAAGCTGCCGACGATGGATGGCTTCCAGGTGTGCCGCCGCCTGAAGCGCAACCCGGCCACCCAGGATATCCCGGTGATTATGCTGACGGAAAAAGCCAGCGCCAAGGCAACGATGTCCGGGCTGCACGCCGGAGCGGATGACTACATTCCCAAGGACATTTTTGCGTCGGAACACCTGATCAATACGCTGCATGAGCTGGGCGTGCTGGAATAGCCAGTAGGATAGAACGGGCAGCCTGAATTGAAGGAACAACGGCATGGCTAAGGATGATTACATTGTCATCCCCCCTGTCCTGAACGTGACCATCGAGGACAGCATGGATATCATGATCGCGCGGGATACGGCCCGCCGGGCGGCGGCGCTGCTGGGCTTCGCCCCGGCGTTCCGCGCCCAGCTGGCGGGGGCCGCGGGCGCGCTGGCGGAGCTGGTGCTAAAAACCGGCACGACCCACGTGATCGAATTCAACGGGGTGCAGGTGGGGGGCAGAACCGGCATCCAGATTTCGTGTGAGGCCCTGTGGCTGGCCGATGTGGCCTCGGCCAATGTGGAGGTCGCGCTGCGCGCCAAGCTGGGCGACCTCGTGGACGATATCCAGCTGTCCGGGGAAGCGCCGCCCACGATCTTCCTGACCATGTGGCTTTCCTCCCCACGGGAGATGAAATCGTTTGATATGGTGGAGCCGGAATAAGCGATGCCGCGCGTATTCGTGATCTGCCGGGTGGGGAGCCAGCACTATGCCATTACGGTGGACGATCTGCTGGAAGTGACCGCGATGGTGCGCCTGACGCCGCTGCCCGCCGCCCCGCCGGAAGTGCTGGGCGTGGTGAACCGCCATGGCACGGTGATGCCCCTGCTGGACCTGCGGGCCTGCCTGGGCCAGCCCGCCGCCCCGCCCGACCTGAACAGCCTGTTTGTGGTGGTGCGCGGCCCGGCGTACAGCGCCGGACTGGTGGTCGATGATATTCTGGAGGTCACGGCGCTGCCGGGGGAGATTCGGCACCCCCCCGCGCAAAGCGGCCCGTATGTGCGGGGCATGACGATTCTCGGCGAGCAGCCGATTCTGATTCTGGATACTGTGGCGCTGCTGCGCACCTTTGCCCCATCTGATTTAGCCGTTGAGGGGACCCCATGAGCGATAGTGATCAGAAGCGGCGCGAGCGCATCCTGATTGTGGCCAAAGACGAGGAACTGCGCGATTCCCTTGTGGAGACCCTGGAGAGCGCGGGCGGTTACCTGACCGAGCAGGCCAGCAGTTTTGAGGAAGCGCTGAGCGAGCTGCTTCTGAGCGATTTCTCCCTGATCATCACGGAAACCGAGCTGCCCGACCTGAGCGGGATGGACCTGCTGGCGGTGGTGGGCGGGCTGCGCCCCGGCATCTCGGTCATGATGATCGATGATGATCTCTCGGCGAAATCCGCCGTAGCGGCCTTCCGGCTGGGCGCGGTGGACTACCTGTACAAGCCGGTTAACCTTGAATTCATCCTGATGCAGATCGCGCGCGAGCTGGAAATGAAGCGCGTGCGGCGCGCCGCCCCGCCGCCGGAGCCGCCGCGCCGCATCTCCAGCCGAGACCGCGAGCGCCGCCTGAACCCGGGGACGCGCGCCGCCGCGCTGGTGCTCAGCCGCACGCAGTTCCAGCAGATCATGGTGGAGCTGAACCGGCTGCGCGCGCATATCCGCGCCAATTTCGTCGGCCTGGTGGATTCGGATGGCAATATGGTCGGGGCGGCGGGTACGCTGGAGGAATATGACCTGCCGCTGCTCACCCGCGCGCTGGCGATTGACCACGATTCGACGCGCCCGCTGGCCGCGATCCTGGCGGAAAGCCGCTTCCATTCCACCTATTTTGAGGGCGAGCACAGCGGGGTGTACATCATCGAGTTCGGCCGGCCCTACCTGGTGTCGCTGGCCCTGATCTGCCCGGTGGATGTCAAGCCCGGCATGGTGTGGCTGTACATCAAGCGCACGGCCCACGTGATTGACGAAGTGCTGCAAACGGTGCGGCTGCCGCGCCCGGTCCCCAAGCTGGTGGAAGTCCCCCCCACAGAAGGCGATGACTGACCTTCTCATCGTGACAGAGTTGCACCAAAAAAGCGCCCGGCCGGGCGCTTTCTCTTTATTTTGAGGGGGGGGAGTCAGTCCAGCGCGCCAGACTGCGCCCGCCCGGCCAGGTCGGCGGCGGCGCGCACCGCATCGCGCCCGCCCAGCGCCTGGAGCAGGGGCAGCAGCGCGGCGATATCGCTGAGCAGGTGGGCCGGGGGACGCCGCGCCAGCTGCACCAGCACTTCGCACCACAGCGCGTAGGCGATGCGCGGCGGGTGCAACGCCTGCCACGCCGGGGCGATGTCCGCGAACAGCCGGGCGCGGGCCTGCATGGAATCCAGGCGGCAGATCGCCAGCAGGGCTTCGCGCAGCACCTGCGTTTCGGGCGGCAGGATGGCCGGGCGTTCTTCCTCTGCCAGCAGGGGGGCAAGCTGGGCCACGCCGCTGGCCCGGTCGTAGTCATCCTCGATCTGGCGCACCGCCTGCAGGATCGGCTGGATGAGATTATGCTGCTGGTCCGGGCCGCCCAGTGGGCGCAGGGTGGCGAGCGCGGTGGCCCGGTCGTAGTGATCGGTGATGGTGTGGGCGGCTTCCAGCGCCAGCCCCAGCAGGTGGGCGCGCCGCCGGGTGTCGTCCACGCGGGGCAGCAGGGCGGCCAGCGTAATCGTACGGTCGTACGGGTCGTGGATGCGCAGGGCGATATCCAGGGCGTTTTCCAGGTACGTGCCGTACAGGTGCGGCGCCAGGCTGACAAGCGCGCGCGTCTGGCGATATTCGAGGTCGATATCCAGCAGGGCGGTCAGGATATCCGCCAGGGTAATCTCCAGCGTGGGGGTATCCGGCAGGTAAGGCAGCATGGCGATCAGGGCGCTGATGTGTTCCAGCGGGCTGGTGAGCGTGTGGGCTTCGGCCAGCGCCGCGGCGAGCAGCTCCGGCTCCCCGGCCAGCAGCGGGGCCAGCGTGGCCAGGGCGCGCAGCCGGGCGCGTTCACGCGTGATCGCGCGGGTGGTTTCCAGGGCGCTGCTCAGGGCGCGGTGGCGCAGCTCATCCGGCAGGTTGGGGGCCAGCTCGGCCAGGGCCATCACCTGCTCCAGCTGGCGCGGCAGGGCCAGGGCTACCGCCAGCGCGTCCAGCCAGATGCGTTCGGCCGCGCCGCCGTCCAGGCGCTTGCCCAGCGCCTTCAGGGCCAGGAAACGCGCATCCCGCTGGCGGATGTTGTGCGCCACGGCCAGCGCGCCCACCGCCGCGATGTCGGGGGGCAGGTTCTGGGCCAGTTCCGCCAGCAGCTGGGCGCGCTGATGCTCATCGGTGATGCTGTTCACCACGGCCAGGGCCTCGCCCTGCAGGTGGCGCGGCAGGCGGGCCTGCAGCCCGACCAGCGCCCGCGCGCGGGCATCCCGGCGCTGCAGCGCCACGGCCAGATCCAGCGCCCGTTCCAGCAGTTCGGGGAAGTTCTCGCCTTCGGTGTGGGCCTGTTCCAGGTGGGGGGCAAAGGCGGCGATGGCCGCCGCTCGTTCCGTCTCGTTCACGATCGAGGCGATGGCGTCCAGCGCCGCCGTGCGCAGCCGCGGCTGAAGCCGGGAGGGCAGGTGCTCGGCCAGCGCGGTCAGCGCGCGGGCGCGGGCTGCGGGCGTCCGGATGTGCGTGGCGACGGTCAGGGCGCGGTGCTGGACTTCGCCCGGCAGGTATGGCGCCAGGGCGACCACCGCGCCCGCCTGGGTTTCCGGCTGGTGAGTCGCCGCGATGCTGTCCAGCACGGCCAGGATCAGGGCGATCCGCACGGTGGAGGACAGGTGCGGTGCCAGGGCGGTCAGGCTGCGCAGGCGGGCCTCAATGCCCTGCACCCGGCTGGCGATATCCAGCACCTCGGCCATCAGGCCGCCGGGTAGCTCATCGGAAGCTGCCGCGCGCACCTGGGCCAGCAGGTCAACGAGCAGGCGGGCGGCCTCGTAGGGCGTGGTGGGGTGGGTCAGCGCCGCGATTCCCGCGTCATAACAGTGGCGCAGGGCCTCACGCCGTTTTTCCAGCGCCAGGGCCGGGGCCAGCAGCAGCAGGCCGCGCGCTCGCAGGGCCGGGTCTGCCAGGCGCTGGAGCTCACCCAGCAGGGCCAGGCGCTCGGTGACGCCCAGGGCTTCGGCGGCGGCGGCCCGGGCCAGCAGCCCGATTTCAGGCGCAGCCGGTGGCGCCGCTGCCGGGAACAGGTCGAGGGCCGTGCGTTCCGGGCGTTTGCGGCTGAAGGCCAGCGCATACGCGATCTGTTCGCCCATGCGGGCCGGGCCGGCATCAAAAGCTGCCTGCCAGCCCTGCTCGATGTCGTTCAGCGGGAGCGCCGGCCAACCGGGGGGGATCACGGGGCGCGTGTGAGGATCACCCGTGGGGTGTGCCAGCGAGGGGGGAGGGCCGTCCGCGGTCTGAGCTTCAGGAGTCATACGCTGTCCGCCTGATGAGAACGTCATGAGGTATGCCTGGAGTGTACAATTACTGGCGGTGTTTGGAAAGCCAGCCACGGCACCAGCTCGAAATCCGCGCCGGGTAAGCTGATGCTTTGCCTCCAAAAAACGGGCGGTCTTATTGCGTTTGTGGCCTGTCGATTCTATAATCGCCTCACACTGTCTGATGGGGCAATGCCGTCCGCGACTTAAGGCGCTTGTGATCGCGCATACCCTCCAAACAACCCAGAACAGCGTTTGTGGGGACAAAAGGAACGAACCATGGTTGAAGTTGTCATTGATAGTATTCGTGTGAGTTTAATGTCCCAACACCGGCTCGTGGTGCTGAAGGATACGACAAGTGAGCGCTTCCTGACGATTTTCATCGGCCCCTGCGAAGCCGATGCGATCACGATTCACCTGCAAACCCTGCAGGGGGGCAGCCGTATTGCCCGCCCGATGACGCATGACCTCCTGAAGAATGTGCTGGAAAACATGGGGGGGCGGCTGACCCAGATCGTCATCAACGACCTGCGCGAGGAAGTCTATTACGCCGAGCTTGTGGTCGACGTGGACGGTACTGAAATGCGGATTGACAGCCGCCCCAGTGACGCGATCGCGCTGGCCGTGCGCGCCGAAGTGCCGATCTTTGTGGCCGAGAGTGTGATGGACCGGGCCGCCACCACGCCGGAAGAGGAAATTCTGGAGCTGGATGAGCCGGTTGAGGATGAGAAGCCCGGCGAGAGCGACGACGACCTGGATATCTTCGCCGACTTCGTGGATACCCTGGGGCTGGACGACCTGGACTAGTCCCCGCGCACCGGGGAACCCCCCGGGTGACCGGACTTCCCGCCCGGCTGCTTTTACCACCAACTCGCCAGACTGACGGGGCGCCTGCTTGTGGGGGACGGCCCCGTTTTTGCCCGTATGCCTACCAGTTTGCAGGAAGCGCCATGACCGATCAGGACCTCACCCGAACGTCAGCCGCCACCGGTGACTCCGGCGATTCCGCCGGTAACAGCCGCCCGGGGCGTGACCTTGACCCGCTGAACCTTGCCCCGCACAGCGTGGAGGCCGAAGAAGCCGTACTCGGCTCGATCCTCATGAACCCGGAAGCGCTGCACGAAGTGCGCGTTTTCCTGGCGGCGGAGGACTTCTTCATCCTGCGTCACGGCTGGATTTACGAGGCGATCCTGCGCCTGGCGGAACGCGATGACGCGATCGACTCCCGCACGCTGGCGGAGGAGCTGCGCGCGCTGGGGCGCCTGGAGGACGTGGGCGGCGAGGCGTACCTGAACTACCTGCCGACCACCATGCCCACCGCGCTGAACGCCGAGGTTTACGCCCACATTGTGGAGCGCGCGGCAATCCGGCGGCGGCTGCTGGGCGCGGCGGGCGAGATCGCGCGGCTGGCGCATGACCAGGAGCGCGATATCAACGAGGTGATCGATACCTCCGAATCGACGCTCTTCACCGTGACCGAGCAGCGACTCCGCCAGGAGCTGGTGCCGATGCAGATCGCGGTCAGCCGCTATTTCGACCGCATCGAGGAGCTGCGCGAGAGCGAAACCGAGGCGCTGGGCGTGCCCACCGGGTTCTACGACCTGGATAAGCTGCTGGGCGGGCTGCAGAAGAGCGACCTGATCATCATCGCAGGCCGTCCTGGGATGGGCAAATGCGTAGCCGAAGGGACGCTTGTCGCGACCGAACGCGGCCTGCTGCCGATTGAGATGCTTAAGCCAGAAGGGGTGATGGGCCTGCGCGATGACGAGGGCGGGCTGTACTATCCGCTCGAGATCGGCGTGCAGACCCCGGAAGGGCTGCGCAGTACCTCCCATTTTTACGACAGCGGCATCAAGCCCACAAAACGCCTGACTACCCGGGCCGGATACAGCCTGACGGGGACTTTTGTACATCCGGTGCTGGTGCTGAATTCGGAAGGTCAGAAGGTATGGAAACGCCTGCAGGATGTGCAGGTGGGGGATTATGTCGCCGTGCAGCGCCATGCGCCGGTTTCTGAGCCATCTGCCGGAATGTCTTGGCACCTGGACACTACGCGGCGGGATACATCCCGCCGCTACAGAAATCACCCGCCCCGTAGCGGCGGTTCGCGAACCACCGTGGCGCCTTCTATGTCCGCCTGTCTACTGTGGGATGAGGTCAAATCAATCGAAGATGCTGGCCTGCAGCATTGTTACGATCTGACTGTGCCGGATGGACATGCTTTTGTGGCGAATGGAATTGTCAGCCACAATACCTCGTTCATGCTCTCGCTGGCGATGAACGCGGCGCGCCACGGCGACGCACGGATCGCGATCTTCAGCATGGAGATGAGCAACGAGCAGCTTGTGCAGCGCATGATCTCTACCGAGACCGGGATCAGCTCGCAGGATTTGCGGCTGGGCCGGGTGGGGGATGAGGCGTGGGCGCGCTTTGTGGAAGCCACCGGCAGCATGAGCAACCTCAGGATCTACCTGGACGACTCGCCCGCTGTGAGCGCCATGCAGCTGCGTACCAAGTGCCGCCGCCTGTACCGCGAGCACGGGCTGGATCTGATTATCGTGGACTACCTCCAGCTGATGAACGCCGGGCGCTCGCTGGGCCGCGATACGAACCGCGTGCAGGAGATCACGTACATCAGCCGCGCGCTGAAGGAGCTGGCCCGTGAGTTGAACGTCCCGCTGCTGTCCGCCGCGCAGCTCAGCCGCGCCGTGGAGCAGCGCCAGGACAAGCGCCCGCAGTTGAGTGATCTTAGGGAAAGTGGCAGTATTGAGCAAGACGCAGATATAGTAATGTTTTTATATAGAGACGAGATCTACAACGAGGCGACGGAGCACCCCGGCGAGGCGGAAGTGATTGTGGCGAAGCACCGCAACGGCCCCACCGGGCATATCACCCTGCTCTTCCGCAAGGAACTGACCAAGTTCGTGAATATCCGTAAGCAGAACCTCAACCTGAAAGATTACTAGTGGTGGCTGTGCCAGACGACCTGATGATCGACCCGTTTGGGGGGTTTCCCCCCGGCAAGACACGCCTGATCCGGCTCCCCGCGCCGTTCTTCACCGATCTGCTGCCTCGCATCGATGACGTGAATGAGCTGAAGCTGGTGCTGTTCTGCTTCTGGGCGCTGGAGCAGCGCGACGGCCGCTACCGCTACCTGCGCCGCGCGGATTTTGGCGTGCCGGAGATCCCCGCGCCGCTGGACGATGAGGAGCATCTAGCGCTGGCATTGGCCCGCGCCATCAAGCGGGAGGTGCTGCTCACCGCGCTGGTGGAAGGGCGTGACGGCCCGGAGATGCTGTACTTCCTCAACACCGCCAACGGGCGATCCGGGGTGCAACTGATCCGCGAAGGCCACTGGAAGCCCGGCGACGAAGCATATCCGGCGGAGCTGCTGCCGGATCAGCCCAATATCTTTATGCTGTACGAGCAGAATATCGGCCTGCTGACGCCGATGATCGCGGAGGAGCTGCGCGATGCCGCGCGCACGTTCCCTGCAGGCTGGATCGAAGAGGCGCTGCATATCGCCGTGACGCGTAACGCCCGCAACTGGCGGTACGTCCGCGCGATCCTGGAACGCTGGCAGAAGGAAGGCAAAGATGACGGAACAGGAACAGGGTCCGAAGCCCCTCGCGGAGATTCTGAAGCGAGCCGTAAGCGGTTTGTCTCAGGGAAGTACGCCGACATCATCGAAAGCTGACCGCGCCGACCAGCTGGGGCTGGGGCTGGAAGCCGATGACGCCGACACCTGCCCGATCTGCGGGGGGTATGGCGTGATCACGTATGACGTGCCGGTGCATGACGAGCGCTTTGGCAAGAGCTACCCCTGCCCGCGCTGCGGGGAAGATTCCCGGCGGAGGCTGCGCCGCCGCGCGCTGCGCAAGCTCAGCAACCTGGACGCGCATGTCACCAGCACCTTCGCCACCTTTGAGATCGACCTGCCCAACCTGAGCGCCAGCCAGGCCAGCAGCCTGCGCAGCGCCATGGATATCTGCGCCCGCTATGCCGAGGACCCGAAGGGCTGGCTGCTGCTGCAGGGCGGCTATGGCTGCGGCAAAACCCACCTCGCCGCCGCCATCGCCAACCACTGTGTGGACAGCGGCCTGGCCACGCTGTTCATGACCGTGCCCGACCTGCTCGACCACCTGCGCAGCACGTTCGGCCCGTCCAGCGAAGTCCAGTATGACGAGATGTTCGACCGCGTGAGCAACATCCCGCTGCTGGTGCTGGATGACCTGGGCAGCGAAAGCCCGACCCCCTGGGCGCTGGAAAAGCTCTACCAGATCATCAACCACCGCTACAGCTACCGGCTGCCAACCGTGGTCACCACGAACATCAACGTTGAAACCATCGAGCCGCGCGTCCGCAGCCGCCTGGTGGATCAGGAACTGACCCGCAGCGTGAAGATCGACGCGCCCGATTACCGGCGTGGGGGCTTCGCCCAGGCGGAAAACGCCCTGACCAACCTCACGCTGTACGATGACATGCATTTTGACACCTGGGACCCCCGCGCCGACCTGCCCAAACAGGATCGTGACAACCTGCGCCGGGCATTTGAGTGGGCGCAGTACTTCGCCGCGAACCCGCAGGGCTGGCTGATCCTGACCGGGACGTACGGCTGCGGGAAAACCCACCTCGCCGCCGCCATCGCCAACGAGCGCCAGCTGGCGGGCGAAAACGCGATGTTCGTCACCGTGCCGGACCTGCTGGATCACCTGCGCGCCACCTTCAACCCGGCCAGCCCGGTCAGCTACGACCGGCTGTTTAACGATATTCGCAACGCCGAGCTGCTGGTGCTGGATGATATGGGTGTGGAGAACGCCTCCCCCTGGGCGCGCGAGAAGCTCTTTCAGATCATCGACTATCGCTACCGCTCCCGCCTGGCGACCGTGATCACCATGTCGCGCACGCTGGACGAGATCGATGAGCGCCTGGCCAGCCGCATGGGGGATAGCTCCCGCGGGGTGGTGTTCGCCATCACCGCGCCCAGCTTCCGGGGCAAGAAGCCGCCCGGCGGCGGCGGGGGCAGTACCCCGCGCCGGGGCGCCTCCCGTTCCGCCACAGGATAAGCCGGCTTGAACCACGCCGCCTCTCGCTCACAGGGCCGCGACCTGTTGACCCTGGTGCTGCTCCTGCTGGCTGTGTGGGGCACGCGCCTCTACGGGCTGGAGGCGCTGCCGCTGCACAATGATGAAGGGCTGCACCTTACCCGCGCGCTGGAAGTCTGGCGCGGCCACCCCTTCTGGGAGATCAGCGACGGCAAGATCATCAACCACTGGCTGATCGCCCTGTTTTACCCGCAGCACGCGCCCGTATTCGCCGCGCGGGTCGCCACGGTGTTCGTGGCGCTGCCGGGCCTGGCCGCGGGTTACGCCCTCAGCCGCCGCGCCTTCGGGCGGGTCAGCGCCCTGCTGGCCGGCATCTTCTGGCTCACCACCCCCTACCTGTTTTTCTACGAACGCCTGGCCCAGAGCGACGTGCAGGCTGGCGCGCTGCTGGTCGTGACGCTGTGGGCGGCGCTGCGCTTCGCGGAAAGCGGGCGCGGCCGTTTCGCCCTGCTGACCGGGCTGGCGCTGGCCCTGGCCGGGCTGTTCAAGCTCAGCGCTGCGCCCTTCGCGCTGATGGTCGCGCTGATCTTCCTGTTACTTGGGCGGCTGCCGCTGGCCCGGCGCGTGACCGGGCTGGGCATCGTGGCCGGGGTGGGGCTGGCGAGCTTCGCCCTCCCGCTGGCCTACCTGTGGGTGCGTACCGGGCAGGTTTTTGAGATCGCGCTGGGCTGGATCGGCCTCTCCGGTGAGGGCGGTGGGCCGCTGTTCGCCCATGCGGGGGGCAATTTCAGTCGTCTGCTGGCCCAGTTCACGGGGGAGGGCGCGGTGGCCTGGGGCGCGGGGATCGCGCTGGGGCTGGCCGGCGTGCTGCTGGCCCGGCGGGAAGGACGCCCGGCATTCTGGCGCAGCGGGTTATTGCTGCTGGCGGCCCTGCTGCCCATGCTGCCTATGCTGCTGCTGGCGACCGACGTGGAGCCGCGCCATTTTGTGGTAGGGCTGCCGCTGCTGCTGGTATTCGCCGGATCGGGCTGGGGTGTGCTGATCAACAGGCTGGCGGGCGGGCAGCCGCGCCGCTGGGCGCTGGCCGCGCTGCTGGGGCTGGCGCTGGTGGTGCAAACCCGGCCGTTTGTCCAGACGGCCAGCACCGACCCCGGCCGGCTGACGCTGCCCCCCCAGATGGCGCGCCAGTTCCTCACCGACCACAGCAGCGGGTTCGGCCTGCGGGAGGCGATGCTGGCCCTGCCGGAGATGGCCCGCTCCCCGGATAGCCCGCTGATCGCGGTGATGTTCCGCGACAGCTGCCGGCGGGCGAATTTCTATGCGCCGCCGGGCTATGGCCTGGATTGCCCGGATTTCCCCGGTATGGACGCGATCCGCGCGGCGCTGGCGGAGGATGGCCCGGTGTACGTCCTGCAGGATCGGATGCTCGACCGGCCTGACCTGGAAGCGCTCAGCCCGGCGGCGGCGATCATCGCCCGCTACCCGCGCCCCGGCGAATCGCCGGGGGATGCCAGCGTGGTCCTCTGGCGGTTGGAGTGAGCCAACCGGCGGATGGAATAGCCGTTATTCTCCTGCGGCCAGCGCCTCCACCACAGCCACCAGTTCAGCCAGGAGCGCCTCGGCGTCGGCCTCAGTCAGCGGGTCGCGGCCCAGGGCTTCATCCAGCGCCGGGATGCTCATGATCTGGAGCAGGGCATCCTCCGTCAGGACAAGGACCAGCGTCGTGGTGGTGAGCATCTCGCCGGTGGGCGCGCCTTCCTCATCCAGAACCGGCTCCGCCACCGTGACGCGCACCGCCTGCTCGCCCAGCGCCAGCGTCTCCAGCGTCACTTCCGCCGTATCCGATACATCGCCTTGCCGGACATACGCTTCCGCGCTGATGCACTCGCGGTAGTAGCCCTGCACTTCCGGGATCATGGCGGAGACCAGCACCAGCGCCTCCTGCTCGTCCCGTTCGTACCGCAGGCTGCCCAGCGGCAGCGCGTCCGCGGAGGTCGTGCCGGCCAGCGGGTCGGGCGCATCGATCAGCGTCCACTCACCCGCTTCAGCGGCCCCGGCGCGCAGGCGGGCCATGTAACCTTCCTGCCCGGCGCTGAGTTCTTCCGCGTCCAGCTCCAGCAGCAGGGCTTCCAGCGCCCCGGCGCTGCAGGCCACCGGCTCGGTGGGCCGGGCGGTGGGCAGCGCGTCCGGCGTGGGGCTGGAGGTCGCGCCCAGGGTGGCCGCGGGGGTGGGGTCATCCGCCGGGGTCTCGGTGACGAACGAGTCATCCAGCGCGGTGGTCGGCGGGCTGGGGCTGGCGGCCGGGGACGCCTCGGCTGTCGGTTCGGCGGTCGGCTCCGCGGTGGGCGGGGCGGGGGTCACGCTGGGCAGCTGGGCCAGCGTGGGGATGACGGGCGGCTCGCCTGGCCCGCAGGCCGCCAGCAGGAATGCCACGAAGATCAGGGTGGTTGTCAGTCTGGGCCGCGTCATCGGTCTTCCCTCCAGTTGCGCCGGCGCACTAGCCCTCATAGTACACGTCGCCCCGGCGCTGTGCAATCCGAGAGCTGCGGGGTGTGCTGCCTGGAGTAAGCCTTAACCCCACTAATTTTGTGCAGAATAGCTAAAATTGCCAGGGGATGCCCCTGTAGGGCGATATTCTTATGGTATGCTTATAGCACAAAGCGGTCTAGATCGATCTAGCAGGGTTTCTCATGGATTTTTCCAGCATTGACCCGCACAGCCCGGAGCAGCTGTACCTGCAGATCAGGCACCTGATGCTGCGCGCGATCCAGACCCAGGAGCTGCTTCCGGGGCAGCGCATCCCGTCCATCGCCGCCATCGCGGCGGCTGCTGGCGTCAGCCGGATGACCGTGCGCCACGCGCTGGATGCCCTGATTGCCGAGGGCTGGATCTACGCCGTGCCGGGCAAAGGCTCGTTTGTCACCGAAAAGTCGCGGGTGGTGCTGGATATGCACTACCTGGTTGGCTGGTCGGAGGAGCTGAAGATGCAGGGGGTGGAGCCGGCCACCCGCCTGGTTGAGGTGACGATCGTCCCCGCGCCGCTGCCGGTCGCGCGGGCGCTGAACGTGCCGGTGGACACCCCGCTGGTGAGAACGGTGCGTGTCCAGTACGCGGAGCAGACGCCGCTGGGGGTTGATACCACCTGCATGATCGCGGACCGTTTTCCCGGCTTTGAGGCCCTGATCACGGTGGAGCCAGGCTCGATCTCCCGCATTCTCTACCATCATTACGGGGTGCATCTGCTGCGCGGCGCCCAGTTTGTGGAGGCCATCGGGACGGACCGGGCGACTTCCGGGCTGCTGGGGGTGCCGCTGGGCACGCCGGTGCTGTTCGTCCAGCGCACGACCTACACTGTGGGCGATATCCCGGTGCAGTTCGTGCAGGCGATCCACCGTTCGGAGCTGGTCCGGTTCAAAGTGGAGTTGTCAAGCACGCTGCCAGTTCGCCCCTAGCGGGCAGGGCTGGCGGCGTGACGCGGCCCGGGAGCGATTTCTGCCCCCGGCCTTTCGTATAAGGCCCGTACAGGAGGAAACCAGAATGAAGCTGAACCGTGCTGTATTTGTCGCCATGCTGGTGGGGTTGCTGCTCACCGGGTCGGTTATTACCGCGCAGGGGGACGAGGTGACGATCGTGTTCTGGTCGCACACGCACCCGCCGATGGTTGATCTGAATGAAGCGCTGATTGCCGAATATATGGAGCTGAACCCGAACATTACCATTGAGTACGAGGTCATTCCGAATAACCAGTTCTTTGAGAAGATGATGGTGTCCATGACCACCGGGGTAGGCCCGGATGTGATCAACATGGGCAATTCCCAGATGGTCTCGGACTACATCCCGAACGGCCTTGTGGTGCCGGTTGACTACGCCGCGATGGGCTATGACTCGCTTGAAGCGCTGGCGGCGGAATATGTGCCCGCCGGGCTGGTGGGCGCGACGGTTGACGGCGTGGCCTACGGCCTGCCCAGCGAGTTCAACACCGACCTGCTGGCGATCTACGTCCCCGACCTGGTGGAAGCGGGTTACCCTGAGGACTGGGCGCCTGCGACCTGGGAGGAGCTGGGCGAGGTTGCCGGCTCTCTGAGCAAGTTCGATGACAACGGCAACATGACGCACCGCGGCTTTGACCTCGTTTACCTGCACGCTGGCTGGTACTCCAACCAGTTCCAGACCCTGGCGAACCAGACGGGCTGCACGTACTACAACGCCGAGGCGACCGAAAGCACGATCAACGCGCCGGAGTGTGTCGCCGCCGCGCAGATCTGGCGCGACATGATCTTCGAGTACCAGGCCGCCAACCCGGCCCTCTCCGCGCGTGAGTCCACCGTCCCGCTGCAGGACTACATCGACGGCAACGTGTCGATGACGTTCATCCAGCCGTGGGGCATGGAGCTGGTGCGTGAGGGCGACGCCGAGCGCTGGGAGAACACGGCGCTGGTGCCGCTGCCGCAGTACGACCCCGAGAATCCGCGCACCAAGGTGAACGCCTACTACTGGGGCGTGAACGCCGACAGCCAGGTGCAGGAAGAAGCCTGGAAGTTCGTGCAGTTCCTGGCCTCTCACCCGGGGCGCTGGCTGCTGGAAGTGAACTTCCTGCAGGCCAATGCCGACATGGCGGAGCTGCCGGAAGCTGAGGAATTCCCGTACTCGGAGTCCTGGATGGTCGCGCTGGAGCCGGGCGAGTTCTTCCAGCTTTACCCGAACGCGAACGAGACGCATGAAGCGCTGCGTGTCGCGCTGGAGAATATCCTGCTGAACGACGCGGATATTCAGTCCACGCTGGACAATCTCAAGGCGGAGCTGGACTTTATCGTTCAGTAACGCTACGCTGGATTCACCGGGCTGGCGGGGGCGGGTTGTTCCCGCCGGCCCACCCTGTCACGTGACCGGACCGGCTTGCCCGGAACACAGCATAAGGTCTGGTGTGTATGAACCTGCTGCCGATGAGCAACCGCGCCAAGCGCAATGTGTGGGGTTTTATCTTTTCGCTGCCGGCGGTCCTGCTGTTTGCCGTCTTTGCCGCGTACCCGATTCTTCAGACGTTCTATTTCAGCTTCACGGAATACAACCTGGCCCAGCCGCCCAGTTTCGTGGGCCTGCAGAATTACGAAACGATCCTGACGACGCCGATTTTCCTGAACACGGTGCGCTTCACGTTTGAATACGCCCTGTTCACGTATATCCCGGTGCTGATCCTGGCCCTGATCCTGGCGATGGGCCTGAACGCGCGCATTCCCCTGCGCGGCATGCTGCGGATGGTGAATTTCATCCCGGTCGTGATCTCCTGGGTGATCGTGTCCGTGATCTGGAAGCTGCTGTTTCACTACCAGGGGCTGGTCAATACCGGGCTGGGCGCGGTGGGCGTGCAGCCGGTGAACTGGCTGCTGGATCAGAACTATGCCGGGTGGGCGATCATCATCCCCAGCATCTGGAAGGAAACCGGCTTTTACATGGTGATCTTCCTGGCCGGGCTGCAGAACATCCCCGGCGTGTATTACGAGGCCAGCATGATCGATGGCGCCTCCGCCCTGCAGCGCTTCCGCTATATCACGCTGCCCATGCTGCGACCCACGATCGTGCTGTCGATCGTCGTGGCGATCATCAGCGGGCTGAAAATCTTCATCCCCCCGTTTGTGATGACCCAGGGTGGCCCGGCGGGTTCGACGCGCGTGATGTCCCTGATCATTTACCAGACGGCCTTCGCCTTCAACCGCATGGGCCGGGCCTCGGCCATGGCCGTGGTGCTGTTTGTCATTATCCTGGTGCTGACCTTTATTCAAACCAAGCTGTACGGCTCGCGCACGGACTGACGCCCCGGTGCGGGGCCGAACCTGGAGCCTGGTATGCGACAACAATCCAACCTGACCCGTAACATCCTTTTCCTGGCCATTGGGCTGCAGGCCCTGGTGCTGATGATCCCGCTGGCCTACATGCTGTCCACCTCGGTCAAGATGCCTTCGGAGGTGTTCGACCTGCCCATGCGCTGGGTTCCGGAGCAGCTCCGCCTGGAGAACTATATCAACCCGCTGCAGCAGAAGCCCTTTCTGCGCTGGCTGTTCAACAGCACCTATGTCGCCACGTGCGTCACGATCCTGAACGTGCTGACCTCCGCGCTGGCCGGGTACAGCTTCGCCAAGTTTGATTACCCCGGCCGCGACCTGCTGTTCGGGTTCATCCTGGCGACCTTCATGATCCCGCTGGAGGCGATGATCGTCCCCCTGTTTGTGCTGGTGAAAGACCTGGGCTGGCTGAACTCCTACATCGGGCTGATCATCCCGGCGGGGGGCAGCGCCTTCGGCATCTTCATGATGCGCCAGCACATGCTCTCCATGCCCGATGAGCTGATCGAGGCGGCCCGCATCGACGGCGCCAGCGAGCTGCGCATCTTCTGGGCCGTGGTGCTGCCGATCAACCAGTCGGCGCTGGTTTCGCTGGCGATCTTCGCGTTTATGTGGAACTGGAACAGCTTTCTGTACCCGCTGCTGGTGGCCAGCCAGGATACCTATCGCACGCTGCCCCTGGGCCTGGCCTCCTTTGAGAGCGCCTACAGCACCAACTACCCGGAGCTGATGGCGGTGTCGTTCCTGTCGATGCTGCCGGTGCTGATGCTGTTCTTCGTGCTGCAAAACCGTTTTATCGAATCAATGGCCCTGTCCGGCGTCAAAGGCTAGGCCAGACTGAGGAACACATACCATGGACAAGCAAAACATTCTTAACCGGCTTGAGCACGGGCTGATTGTCTCCTGCCAGCCGCGTTCCCCCATGAACGGCCCGCTGATCGTGGGCGCGATGGCTCAGGCCGCGGTGATGGCGGGCGCGGTGGGCGTGCGCATCAATGGCCCGGCGGATGTGGCCGCGGCGCGGGAGCGGGTTGAGGTTCCGATCATCGGGATCAACAAGCAGCGCCTGCCCGGTTACCAGGTGTACATCACCCCGGCGCTGGAGGACGCGCTGGCCGTGGTGAAATCCGGGGCGGACATCGTCGCCCTGGATGGCAGCCCATCCCCGCGGCCCACCGGCATCAGCCTGGAAGCGCTGATCGCCGGGGTGCATGAGCGCGGCGCGCTGGTGATGGCCGATATCTCCACGCTGGAGGAAGGGCTGAACGCTGCCCGCGCCGGGGCGGATATCGTCGCGCCCACGCTGTCCGGCTACACGCCCTACAGCCCGCAGATCGAAGGGCCGGACCTGGAGCTGCTGGCGGCGCTGGTGCGCGAGCTGGATGTTCCGATCATCGCGGAAGGGCGCTACAACACCCCGGCCGATATGCAGCGGGGGTTTGAGCTGGGGGCGTTTGCGGTGGTGGTGGGGCGGGCCATCACCGAGATGCAGGACATCACGCGCCGCTTTATTGAGGCGATCCCTCGCTGAGTCACGGCCTATGACCTCGCAGACAGATAAGCCGCGCCGGCTGTTCGTTGGCGTGGATGGCGGCCAGAGCTCCACGCTGACGGTGCTGGCGGATGAACATGGCACGCTGCTCGCCTCCGCCCTGACCGGCCCCTGCAACCACATCCACGAACCGGGCGGGCTGGAGCGCCAGTACAACACGCTGCGGGCGGGGTACGAGGCGGTGCTGGCCCGCGCCGGGGAGCCGCTGCGCCGGGTGGAGAGCGTGTACCTGGGGCTGACGGGCAGCGGTCACCTGGAGACCGTGCAGCGGGTCTATGACACCGATCGCCTGACGCTGAAGACCGATACCGTCACCGCGCTGGCCGGCGCCCTGCCGGACATGGTGGGCGTGATCGTGATCGCGGGGACCGGCTCCACCGCGTACGGGCGCAACCCCGCGGGCGCAGAGGTCACCGTGGGCGGGCATGGCTACTACGCGGGCGATGAAGGCAGCGCCTCCGATATCGCCCGGCTGGCGTTCCGCGCGGTGTTCCAGGCGGCGGACGGGCGCGGGCCGGAGACGGCGCTCACCGCGCTGCTGTTCGAGCAGTATGGCAGCAGCAGCCTGCGCGAGCTGCGTAACACGATCTACGGCGCGGAGATGACCCGCGACCGGCTGGCCCGCGCGGCAGGCACGGCAGGCGCGGCGGCGGCGGCGGGGGATGCCGTGGCCCTGGACATTCTGCACGGGGCGGGCGGGGAGCTTGGCCGCCTGGTGAGCACCGCCCTGCGGCGGCTGGAGCTGACCCGCGGCCCGGCCCTGGTGGCGCCCATCGGGGGCGTCTTCCGGGCGGGTGAGCTGGTGCTGACGCCCATGCTGGAAGCGGCGCGCGGGGTGAACCCGGACGCGCACCTGGTGGCGCCGCGCTTTGTGCCGGCTATCGGGGCGGTGATCCTGGCGCTGCGTGAAGGCGGGGTAGAGGTTACCCCCGCGCTGCTGGATCGGCTGGAACAGACCCGGGCAGCGGCGGGGATTGGGGCATCCGGGCAGAAATTCGACGAATAGGAGAGGGGAGAGCCATGGCTGGCACAGACAGCATTGATCGCTATCAGGCGGTCGCCACGGAGATTCTGGATAAGGTGTTCACCGCCCAGCGCGAGCAGATGGCGCAGGTTGCCGATGCCTGGGCGCAGGCGATTCAGGCGGATAAGCTGGCGTATACGTTTGGCAGCGGGCATTCGCGCTATATCGCGGGGGAGCTGTACTGGCGGGCCGGTGGGCTGGCGGCGGTCATGCTGATCGAAGACCCCACTAACGGCCTGGCGGAACGGCTGGAGGGCTACGCGGCGCAGTTCATGGCGGGCTATAACATCCAGCCCGGCGACCTGCTGTTCGTGATCTCGAATTCGGGCATCAACCCCGTCCCGGTGGAAGTGGCCGAGATCGGCAAGCAGGCCGGCGCGACTGTGGTCGCCGTCACCAGCCTGTCTCACTCGCAGGCCACCGCCTCGCGGGTCGCCTCTGGCAGGAAGCTGTATCAGGTGGCCGATTATGTGCTGGATACGATGGGCGTGTATGGCGATGCGGCGGTGCCGCTGCCGGAGGTGGAATGGCGGGTGGCGCCGGTATCCACGCTGGTGAGCGTCGCCATGCTGAACGCGATCGTGGCCCAGACCGCCGGGAATCTGCTGGCGGCGGGCGTGACGCCGCCGGTGCTGGTGAGCGCCAACGTGCCGGAGGGCGATGCGCTCAACCAGCGGCTGAGCGACAAATACTGGCAGCGCCTGGCGCATTTCCCGCGCAAGAAGGCGGGCAGCTAGGATACCCCTGTACAAAACACTGCACATGCCCTGCAGGTGCCGCAGGGCATGTGCGAGCGCTACAAGGCAGTTGGTTCGAAGAACAAACCGCCTGGTACAAACTTAAGCCGGTGCTCAGGCGGTCAGGGTTTCCCCTGTCGCCTTCAGCATGTGGTACACGGAGACCGCACCGGGGTCCATGCCCCCTACGCTGCGGTCACCCAGCCGGGAGGAACGGCCGCGTTTGCTCACCATCTCGGCGGTGGCTTCCATCCCCGCTTTGGCGGCGGGCAGGGCCTGGTTCCAGGCTTCCGCGGCGGGCAGCCCCTGCCCGGCGGCTTCGCCCAGCGCTTCCACGAAGGGCAGCAGCGTATCGACCATGGTCTTATCGCCCGCCTTGGTTTTGCCCAGCTTGCACACGATGTTCACGCCGGCCGTCACCGCCGCATGCAGATTCGCGGCGTCGGGCGCCTCGGAGAGATTCTGCCCCACCGTCGTGATCAGCATCCCGAACAGCGCGCCGGAAGCGCCGCCCGCCGTGTTGACGAACGCGGTGCCGGCGGCGGCGATGATATCGCGCGCGTAGGCGCTGTCGCTGGCCTGGGCCGCTTCATTGGCGGCGCGCAGGCCGCGCACCATGCCCGCCCCGTGGTCGCCATCCCCGGCGAAGGCATCCAGCCGGCCCAGTTCTTCCTCAATCTGCTCGATGGCCGCCAGCATATTGGCGACGATCTGCTTTGCCAGTTGGTTCTGGTCTGTCATGGTTTTTTCTCTCAAACCCGGGTGAACGCGGGAGTTTCCGCCGGCGCGTCATGCAGTTCCTGCAGCTCGTCGCCCAGCCACATAAGCGTCAGCGAGCAGCCGGCCATATCCAGCGAGGTCGCAAACTCGCCGATATACGGGTCATGCAGGGCCAGCCCGGCGTTCTCCAGGTGGGTGTGGATATCCCGGTACAGGACAAAAAGCTCCTCATACTTCGTGCAGCCCAGCCCGTTGACCAGCACCGCGACGCGGTTCCCGGCATCGGTGGGCGTGTCCTTCAGGATGGTTTCAACCATCAGGCGCGCAACCTCGCGGGCGGGCAGCATCTCGGACGAGCTGATGCCCGGCTCGCCATGCAGGCCCAGCCCCAGCTCCATCTTGCCGGGGTCCACGGTGAAGAGCGGCTCCTTCTGGCCCGGCAGCGTGCAGCCGCCGAACGCCACCCCGAACGACCGGGTGCGCGCGTTCGCCAGGCGAGTCAGCGCTTCCACATCATCGATTGAATCGCCGCGGGCAGCGCTGGCCCCGGCGACCTTGAACACGTAGAAGTCGCCCGCGATGCCGCGCCGTTCCTCGATCTCGTCGGGGGGGGCGGAGGAAACGTCATCGGTCACCGTCACGGTGCGCACATCGATGCCCTCCGCCTGGCAGCGCATCTCCGCCATGCCGAAGTTCAGGATGTCGCCGCTGTAGTTGCCGTAGGTGTACAGCACCCCGGCCCCGCCATCCACGGCTTTGGTGGCGCGGTACACCATCTCGCCGGAGGGGCTGGTGAACACATCCCCCACCACGGAGACATCGGCCATGCCCTTGCCGACATAGCCGAGCATGATCGGATAGTGGCCGGAGCCGCCGCCGATCAGCACGGACACCTTGCCCGGTTTGGGGGCGTCCAGGGCCATCACCGCGGTGGCATCGGGCACGCGCCGCAGGTAGCGGGTGTAGGCCCGCGTATAGCCGTCTAGCACTTCCTCTTTGAAGTCAGTTGGGTCGTTAAACAGTTTCGTCATGGTCTGGTAGCCTCCGGTTCTGGGTCACACTACACAGTCATTGGCAGCGTTTCGGCGCTGTTCATCAGGGCGACAGTCTCTTCCAGGTTGACAATGCCCGCGTCTGACCCCAGCCCGGACACGACCAGCGCGCCGCAGGCAGAGCCCAGGCGGGCCGCCTGCTCGAGGTCCCAGCCCTTCGACAGGCCGACGATGAACCCGGCGCAGTAGGAGTCCCCGCAGCCGGTGGAGTCGACCACGTTGGCCTTGAAGGCCGGGATGCGGATCTCGTCCATATCCTGCCCGGCGACGCTGCTGCCTTCCCCGCCCATCTTAAACACGGTGTGCTTCGCGCCGCGATCCAGGAACCACTTGATGATCTCCTGGCGATCCTGCAGGCCGGTGATCATCATCGCTTCTTCCAGGCCGGGCATGAAGTAGTCCACGTAGGGCAGGGCTGGCTCGATGATATCGCGCAGGTCGGGCCGGTCAATCGCCAGGATATCCCAGGTGGTGGTGACGCCATGTTCCTGGGCGAATTTCAGGACTTCAACGGTGGGCGGGCCATCCAGCTTCGCCATCAGGCACGTGCCGCCAAAATGCAGGAAGTCCGCTTCCGCCAGCACATCCCAGTTGATGTCGTCCAGCGAGAATTCGCCGTTGGTGCCGGGCACGTGCAGGGCGGGGCGGTCGCCGTTGGGGCGAATGGGCAGCATGGTGCAGGAAGTCTGGGCCGTGGTCTTGTGCACCAGGCAGGAGGTGTCGATCCCATAGTCCTGCATCGTGACTTCCACAAAGTGGCCGGGAGCGTCCTTGCCCACCGCCGCCATGATCGTGACGTCAGCGCCCAGCTTGGCCAGGTCCACCGCGGTTCCGGCGGCGGTCCCGGCGACGGTCAGGCGGATTTCGTCCAGGATATCGATATTCTGCCCATCCGGGATGCGGGTGACGTAGCGGCCAAGAATGTCCAGAATGGTCACACCCATGCATACTACTTTCGCCATTTTCTGCTCCTTGTTCAGTGCGTTACAGCGTTATCCGTTTCCAAATTCAAGCGTTCTGCCGGGCCGCCAGCGCGGCCTCCAGAACGCTGATGAAGCCATCAGGCTGCCAGGCGGCCCGCCCGACAAAAAGCCCGTCGACCCCGGTTTCGACAACATACGCGCCGCCGTTGTGCTGGGTGACGCTGCCGCCATACAGCACCGGGATGTGGCGGGCCTCGCCCCCGAACCGTGCGCTCAGGGTGGCCCTGATCTGGCTGATGCTGGGGGTGATTTCGGCCGGGGTGGCTTCCTGGCTGCCCGCGCCGATGGCCCACACCGGTTCGTAGGCCACCACGAGCTGATCCAGCCGAGCCGCCGGGAAATCACTCAGCGCGATCTTAAGCTGCAGCGCCAGCACCTCGACCGTCACCCCAAAGCGGCGCTGCTCGGCGGTTTCGCCCACGCACAGCAGCACGCGCAGGTGGTGAAGCACGGCGCTCTGAACTTTCCTGTGCAGCTCGCTGTCGGTCTCGCCGAACTTGTGGCGGCGCTCGGCGTGGCCCAGCATCACCAGGTCCACGCCGAGATCGCGCAGCATCGGCGCGGCGATCTCGCCCGTGTACGGCCCGGAGCTGGCCCAGTGCATGTTCTGGGCGCCGATCCACAGGTTGCGGGGGCGGGGAAGCTCCCCCAGCCCGCCCAGCGCGGTGAAAGGCGGGATGACGAACAGCTGGAGATCGGGCCGGTCTTCACATAGTTTTTTCAGCAGCAGCACAAAGGTCTTCACTTCTCCCAGGGTCTTGTGCATCTTGAAGTTTGACCCAAAGTAGAAGGATGCGGATTGCGATGGTTCGCTGCTGGTCATGCCTGCCCCTTTCGCGGCGTAACGTTACGCAGCGTTACGCAGAAATCACGCTGCGTTACGCAGAAGCCAGTTCGGTTTCAATCTTGTCACCCGCTGAATCAAAGAGCGTCACCGCCTCCAGCGGGCATTCCAGCCACACGCTGCCTTCAACGGCGCGCCCGACATGCTGTGGCACCTTGGCCTTGACAATTTTGTCGCCAAGCCCGATTTGCAGCAGGTAGTCCCCGCCGACCACCACGGATTTCCGCAGCAGCCTGCCGCTGATCATCCCGGCGGCCGGGGTTGCCGAGGCGCGGATATGCTCCGGCCGGATGCCCACCGAGACCTGGCGGCCGTCCACGCGGGCATCAAAGCGCACCGGGCTGGCGAACAGCGGGCCGCCCAGCTCGTTGCTGCCGTTCAGCTCGTATTCGACGAAGTTCATGCCCGGGTTGCCCAGGAACCAGCCGCCAAAGACGTTGTTCGGGTGGTTGTAGAGCTGGCGCGGGTTATCCCGCTGGACGATCACGCCGTCTTTCATCAGGGCGATCTCGTCGGCCAGGGTCATGGCCTCGGTCTGGTCGTGCGTCACGTAGATGATGGTCTGGTTATGCTGCTTGCTCAGGCGCTTCAGCGCGGCCTTGAGCTGCACACGGGAGTTGACATCCACGTTGGTGATCGGCTCGTCGAACAGGATGATCTTGGGCTGGCGGGCGACCGCGCGCGCGACCGCGATCTTCTGGCGGGTGGCGTTATCCAGCCCTGAAACGCTCTTCTTCAGCACGTCCTGCAGGCCCAGCGAGTCGGCCACGTCCTCGATCCGGCGGCGGCGCTCGGCGCTGTCCAACCGGTCTTCCAGCAGCGGCAGCTCGATGTTCTGGTAAACGCTGATGCCTTTGTAAACCACCGGGTACTGGAACACCATCCCGATGTTGCGCTCGGACGGGCTTTTGTCGGTGACACGCTCGTCATCGAAGTAGATCTCGCCGGAGGTCACGCTTTCCAGGCCTGCGATCATGCGCATCAGGGTCGTTTTGCCACAGCCAGACGGCCCCAGCAGGCAGGTCACCGTAGCGGTGGGGAACGAGATGCTGATGTCATCGACGGCCACAACCGTGTCATTGAAGACCTTGCGCAGATTCTCTAAGCGGATTTCAGCCATGGTTATACCGTCCCCTGCCCGATGCGATAGCCGCTCTCCGGGTCGAAGATAATGAGCGTTTGCGGGTCAACGCTGATTGAGGCGCTGTCCCCGTTCAGCAGGTGATCGTCGCGGTGGGGCAGCACGGATTCGAATTCAAAGCCGTCTTTCTCCAGGTAAAGCACCAGCTCACCCCCCAGGTCTTCCTGCAGGATGATCGCGGCCTGCGTATGCAGCCAGCCCGGGGCCGGGTCACGGTTCACCTGCAGGTGCTGCGGGCGGATGCCCACCACCACCCTGGAGCGTGATCTGCCGTTGGCCACCAGCTCGGCCTTGAAGTCGAACAGCGGGGTATGGCAGGTGTAGTGACCGTTACCGTCCGTCAGCGTGGCCTCGAACAGGGTCGCTTCCGGGAAACCCAGGCTGCGCAGGGTCCAGGCGTGGTTCGGGTTGTCGTAGATGGCCTGGGTCGGGCCGTGTTCCGTGATGTGGCCCTCGGCCAGGACGGCGATCTCATCGGCCACCTGCAGGGTTTCCAGCGCCTCGGAGGTGGTGTAGATGAAGGTCGCGTTCAGCGTTTCGCGCAGCGCCCGGAAATCGTCAAAGAGCTGTTCGCGCAGCTTGAAGTCCAGGCCGGTGAGCGGGTCATCCAGAATGAAGATCTCGGTTTCCTTCACGATGCCGCGCGCGATAGCCACCCGCTGCTTTTCGCCGCCGCTGAGCTGGTTGGGCTTTTTGGTCAGCAGGTGCGAGATTTTCAGCAGGCTGGCGGCCTCTTCCACGATCGGGCGCGCTTCGTCGCTGCTGGCCCCGGCCAGGCTGAGGGGGTAGGCGATGTTGTCGAAGACCGAGTAGTGCGGGTACAGCGCGAACGACTGCGGGATGTAGCCGATGTTGCGCGCGCTGGGCTGCACGCTGGTGGCGTCTTCACCCCGGATCAGGACCTGGCCGCTGTCGGGCCGTTCCAGGCCGACGATCAGGCGCTGCAGCACCGATTTGCCGCTGGCCGGGCCCCCAAAGATCACAGTGAACGACCCATCTTTGATTTGCAGGTTAACGTCCTTCAGCACGGACGTCCGTTTGTAGGATTTACTGACGCCTTGAAGCTCGACTGCGTACATATGGCTACCCTCGCCCCAGTTGTAGGAGGTACGGAACGATCAGGATGCTGATGCCGAACACGGAGGCCAGAATAACCAGACCGATCGCCAGATACTTCATGGACTGCCCGAAGGTCGATTCCGGTGGGATGTTGCCGAATGGAATCTGGATCAGCGTCGCTCCGATCAGGAGCAGCATCCCGGCCTTGTAAATGTCACGGTTCGATTGCTGGGCGATCAGCACCATGCCCAGCAGCAGCAGGCCGATCAGGATGGTTTGCATCCGGGCGGCGAATGGCGTGTTTCGAGTTTGCATGGTTAGACCTCCCCGCGCACGGTGCCGAACGTCATGCCGACCAGCAGGTATTTCTGGAAGAAGTAGATGGCGATGATGGGCGGCAGAATGTACAGGGTCGTCAACGTGGCGACAAATGTCCAGTCCGTTCCCTGGGTATTGGCAACACCGATAATCAGCGCGGTGGGGATGGTGGTGGTGGTTCTGCCGCCGATTAGGAAGTTGATCAGGAATTCATTCCAGACAAAGATCAGGTTGAAGATGAAGGCTGCGATCAGCCCGGGTCGCACCTGGGGCAGCACGACCTTAAAGAGCACATGCAGTCGCGAGCCGCCGTTCACCAGCGCGGTTTCGTCGTAGCGCAGCGACACGCCGTCGATGAACCCCTTGAGAATCCACACCGAGAACGGGATGCTGAACATGGCGTAGAACAGCATGATCCCCAGCCAGGAGTCCTTCCAGCCGAAGGCGGAGTACATGAGGAACACGGGCACAACCGTCGCGGCGGCGGGAACCATCCGGATTGAGAGCAGCAGGAACATCATAAAGTTCGTGCCGCGCGGCTTAAACCGGGAGAAGGCATAGGCCGCCATGAAGGATACCAGGAGTGCCACCAGCACCGCGCTGATCGAGATCAGGAAGCTGTTGACGAAGTACTGCCCGACGTTGGGCCGGGTGAAGAACTCGGCATAGTTATCCAGGGTAGGCTGGAAGACGAACAGTGGAGGCGTCGCCAGGATGCCATTTTTGTCCTTAAGCGAAGCCATCGCGATCCAGGCGATAGGTGAGAAGAAGAAGATCGCGATTGCCCACAACAGGAGATGGTAGAGCCATTGTTTGGGTTTGGACATGTTAGGCCTCCTCTGCCTGTCTGCGGTTCAGGATGAAGAGATAGATGGACGTGAACGCGATCGCGGTGAGCAGCAGGATCACCGCCAGCGCAGATGACCAGCCGAGCTTGAATGCCTCGAAGGCCTGCCGGTAGAGCGAAATCGCGATCAGCTCGGTGGTGTTACCCGGCCCGCCGCGCGTCAGCGAGAAGATCAGGTCCATCGTCTTAAAGGCGTCGATGGTGCGCAGCAGGATGCCCAGCATCAGGATGAACTTGCCATTGGGCAGGATCACGTGGCGGAAGATTTTGATCCACGACAGTTTGTCGATCTGGGAGGCTTCCAGCTCCGCCCGGGGGACCGATCCCAGGGCGGCCAGCGTGATCAGGATCATGAACGGCGTCCACATCCACACGTCCACCGCCAGGGCTGCACCGAAGGCCGTCGCCCGGTCGCCCAGCAGGTTGGGAGACGTGCCGGAGAAGAGCGAAATAATGTAGCTGATCAACCCGAAGGTCGGGTCGTACATCAGCCGGAAGAAAATACTGGCCGCTACCGGGGTGATCATCATCGGGGCGAAAAGCAGGGTAAGCGCCAGCCGCCGGCCTGGCAGCCTGGCGCTGCGCCAGAACAGCAGCCCCAGCAGCAAACCCAGGATGGTTTCAATGGATACGGTGCCAAAAACCCAGATCAGGGTCTTGCTGAAGCTCAGCCAGATATTGTTGTTACTGAGGATGTCGGCATAGTTCTCGAACCCGATAAACCGGGGAGGGCGGCCGAGCGTGAGCGTGTAGTTGTAGAAGCTCAGTCCGAGCATCCAGACGGTAGGGATAAGATTCCAGATGATGAAGAAGCCCAGGACTGGAATCAGGAGTAAGGTGGGTAGGGTGCGTTCCCGCCGGTCCAGCATGTGGCCGAAGCGGGTCCACCAGGAAACGTTCTGGACAGGCTGTTCTCTGGACCTGATATGTTGCATCGGCTTTACCGCCTTGTAGCAATCGTAGGTAAGAAAGTGAGTATGGGTTACACAGCAGAAGTGGGCGGGGCACTCCGCCCACTTCTGGTTCGTTATGCTTCAGCGCTTGCGAGCTTACTCAAGCGTGATGTCGGCGCAATCCGCCGGGGCAGGGGTCTCAGTACGACCGGAGTCGTAGAGGATGTCCTGCTGCTGGCAGGCGATCCAGTTCAGGGTGTTGATCGGGTCGGTCACCTGGCCAGCGGCGAAGGCGGTCCAGCCTTCCTGCTGGATGGCGAGCATTTCGGAGTAGGTCGGCTCGTGCCAGAAGTCACGCGCGGTATCCTGCGTCAGCATGTCCTTGTAGGCGCGGTTCCAGACCTGGATGTCGTCGTAGCCCTCGGAGTTGAGCGCTTCGGCGGTCGCCGGGTTGCCACCACCCTCGTTGAACATGATCTGCGTTTCGGGCAGGTACCACCAGTTCAGGAAGTCATGCACGACGCGCATGTGGGCTTCGTCGTTGTTGGCATTGATCACCCACGGCTGGCCACCGATCGACCAGATCCGCTGCACGCTGCCGTCTTCCATCCGCGCGCCGGGCGGCACCACAACCATGTACTTGTCTTCCATGCCGGCGGGGATCATGCCCGCGCCCATCGCGGCCCACTGGAAGCCAGAGAAGACCTTGTCCTGGGTGAACACGTCCACCACATCCGGGATGCCGTAGTTCAGCGCACCGGGCGGCTGGTAATCCAGCCAGCGCTTGTTGGTGATCATCGCTTCGGCGTTGATCTCGCTGTTCAGGATGCCCCACACGTCACCGGTATCGGGGTTCCAGATCTCGCCACCGTTCGAGAACATGAACGGGTAGAGGAACATGGTCATGAAGTCGTATTCCTTGGAATACTGCATGGCCGTGCCGTAGAGATCCTGTTCGGGGCGGGTGAAGAAGGCCGCGATCTGCTCGAACTGGTCGAAGTCAATGTCGAACCAGTCTTCGTAGGTCTCGGGCAGCGCCCAGCCGTATTCGGCTTCAAATGCGGCGCGCTCATCGGGGTCGAGCAGCAGTTCCTTGTTGACGTACAGCACAACCACGTCACCGGTCTGCGGCAGGCCCCAGATCGTCTCGGAGCCGTCGGGGTAGTACTGGTAGGCTTCCTGCACCACCGGGTCGTACCACTCGATCTCGCCGTACTGCGGGAAATCACCGGCGATCAGGTCGCTGATGTTGACAATCCACCCGGGCTCCGCGAAGGCACCCAGCCACTGGCTGTCGCTCACGATGATGTTGAATTCCTGCGAGCCGGTCGCCAGGGAGGTAGCAGCCTTCTGGAACAGGTTGGAGAAGGGCGCTTCCTGGAAGCTCCAGTTCACGGTGTAGCCGTAGTTCTCCAGCGCGTAGGGGGCGAACTCTTCCTGGGCCAGGGTTACGGCCAGGGAGCTGGGGATCCAGCCACCGATGCCGAGGATGGCCATGTCAATTGTCTGGCCGGCGAGCGGATGCTCTTCCCCATCGCCCTGGGCAAACGCCAGGGTAGGGGTGGCAAACAGTGACAGAATCACAAGCACGAGGAGGAACTTGCTGATTCGAGATTTACGCATTACTTGCCTCCAAAAATAAGGATGTACGAAATGCGACTAACTGAGCGGAGCCGGGCTCCACTGGCAGCGCACAGGGCGAAGCAGACTGCCTCGGCCTGAAGGCGGTGGGATGTAGTGCATTCCCCTGTCATAGGCACGGGCTGCCCGCCGCAGCGTTCAGGCAGGCGGGTAGTGGCCGCGCATTACGGACGACGTAGCGGTTCTAACAAGACGGATGTTATTTGACACATCAATGAGGGTATAGAAAAGCGTACCCCCGCTCTGGGGAGGTGATGATGATGCGAGTTACGTATGGCCATAAGTCATCAGCCTTCCCGTTCGATTGTTGAGGAGATTGTGCGAAGAGAGTTATGTACAATATACAACTATTCCGGTAAAAAGCAAGCATTTTGAGGGCTGACTCTGCACAAATGCCCGATTTTGTACAAATGATCCAAATCTGTGCGCTTCGGTTTGCGCCCGCCCTGGGGGATAAGCCACTTTGATTATCTCGAATTTGGGGGTGATTGGCGTGGTAAATCAACGTCAGATCTGTTGATTTTAACAGAGTTTGATGTTATTATTCACGTAGCTCGTTAGTGCAGTTTGCAGCTCCTCACACATGATCACAGCAGTCGGCGCTGTGGCAGTTGCGGTCGGCACTCCTTAGATGAGGCGGGTGATATGGCTTCCGGCGGAAATTCGCAGGCTGAACGGCAGAATCAGATCGCTGAGCTGGTGCTGCGCAACACCACCGTCAATATTCAGGACCTGGTGCAGATGTTTCAGGTCAGCGCCATGACCATCCACCGCGACCTCGACGAGCTGGAGCAGCAGGGCATCCTGCGCAAGGTGCGCGGCGGCGCCACCGCCCAGCCCACCTACCTCTTTGAAAGCCACCTGAACTACCGCATTAACGCGGCGCTGGCCGAAAAACAGGCCATCGCTGAGGCCGCCCTGGCCCATATCGAGCCGGGCGAGGCCATTATGCTGGACGATTCCACGACGATCCTGGCGCTCGCCCAGAAGCTGGTCAACATTTCACATCTCACCGTAATCACCAATTTCTTCTCTGTGGTGGACGTGCTGCGCCACTGTCGGCAGATCAACCTGATCAGCCTGGGCGGGGACTGCCTGTTCCGGTATAACGCCGTGGCCGGTGACCTGTGTGAGCAGATGATCAGCAGCCTGCGCGTGAACAAGCTGTTTATGTCCACCTCCGCGGTGGATGATGGGTATGCGTTCCACCAGGATGCGCTGGTGGTGCGTGTCAAACGGGCCATGATCAAGTCGGCCTCGCAGCGCATCCTGCTGGTGGATCACACCAAGCTTGGCAAGCAGGCCCTGCGAGAGGTCGTGCCGCTGACCGAGTTCGACCTGATCATTGTCGATTCGAATTCGACGCCTGGCCAGGTGGCGGCCCTGCAGGACCTGGGCGTTCCGGTGGAGATCGCGCCGGTCAAATAGGGTTGGAAGCGTGCCGCCCGGCCACACAGCCCGGCAGCGCGTGGGAGAGCATGGCCTGGGGCTGTGTGGGGCATGGCGCTGGAGATTGCGGAGAGAGCGTCAACGGCGGCTGCGCCATCCCCACAGAGACAGAGGTGTACCCGGCACAGGCCAGTTCCAGCAGTACCGGTCGCCGCGCCGTGTGGCCGGTTTTCCCAGCTGCGGCTGGGAGCACAGGGCTGCCCGCCTGGCTGAGGGATTGAGAAGAGAGTGCGATGCGGGTCAGGCCGCATTGTGCAGGCCGGGCAGCCTGTATCCTGGGATGTCGATGCCGCGTTGGTGTGTGGGTGGGGCAGGTTGCTGCCCCGCCCGCACACAGTTGGTCATGGTCGGTCCGGCGGGGGATGCCGCTGGCGGCCCTACCCCCCTGTTCAATGTTACGTTATGAGCTTACGAGGGAATACAATGGCGATAGCAATTGGTTGTGACGAGGCCGCTTACGATCTCAAGGAAGCGATCAAGGCGTACCTGCTCGAACTCGGCCAGGAAGTTGAGGATATGGGGGTCTATGACAAGAACCCCGTGCTGTACCCGGATATCGCGCTGAAGGTCGCCACGGCGGTGGCCGATGACCGCTTTGAGCGCGGCATCCTGATCTGCGGGACCGGGCTGGGCATGGCGATCACGGCCAACAAGGTGCCCGGCATCCGGGCCGCGACCTGCCACGATGTGTATTCCGCGGAGCGCTCCCGCAAGAGCAACAACTGCCAGATCCTGACGATGGGCGCGCGCGTCGTGGGGGTGGAAGTCGCCAAGACGGTCGTGAAGGCCTGGCTTGAATCCGAGTTCCAGGGTGGCGGCTCCCTGCCGAAGGTCCAGCGCATGATCGAGATTGATGAGCAGTATAATCGTCGTCCAGAACAGGACCAGACGGGAGAGTAAGCGATGCAGCGATTCATTAACGATCCCGACCTTGTGGTTGAGGATATGCTCAGGGGTTTTGTTAAGGCGCACCCTGATCTGGTGACGACCACCGACAACCCCCGGGTGCTCAGGTATAAGGGCGCGCCGGTGCCGGGTAAGGTCGGCGTGGTGACCGGCGGTGGCTCCGGCCACAAACCGGCGTTTGTCGGCTACATCGGCCGCAACATGGTGGACGCGGTGGCGGTGGGGGAGGTGTTCAGCTCCCCTTCGGCCAAGGCGTTCTACGACGCCTTCAAAGCCGCCGACAGCGGCCAGGGCGTGGCCTGTCTGTACGGCAACTACGCGGGCGACAACATGAATGTCAAGATGGCGATCCGCATGGCCGCCAAAGACGGCATTGAGGTCAAAACCGTGGTCGCCAACGACGATGTGCCTTCCGCCCCGAAGGATGAGCTGGACAAGCGGCGCGGCGTGGCGGGCGAGGTCCTGATGTGGAAGGTGGGCGGCGCGAAGGCCGCGCAGGGCGGTTCGCTGGACGAGGTGATCGCCGTGGCCCAGAAGGCCATTGATAACACGCGCAGCATCGGCGTCGGCCTCACCCCCTGCACGATCCCGGCGGTGGGCCATCCCAACTTCAGCATCGAGCCCGGCAAGATGGAGCTGGGCATCGGCCACCACGGGGAGCCGGGCATCGAGGTCACCGACCTGAAGCCCGCCGATGAGGTCGCGACGACGATGGTGGAAGTTGTGCTGCCGGACCTGCCCTTCACCAGCGGGGATGAGGTGGTCGTCCTGGTCTCCGGGCTGGGCGCCACCCCGGTGATGGAACTGTACATTCTGTTTGATAAGATCGCCGCGCTCTTGGAGGAAAAAGGCATCTCGGTTTACCGGCCCTACGTGGGCAACTATTTCACCTCCCTGGAGATGATGGGCGCGACCCTGACGATCATGAAGCTCGATGACGAGCTGAAGTCCCTGATTGATATGGATGCCGCTTCGATGGGACTCACCCAGTTTAAGGGAGAGTGAGGATGAGCAGCTTCAGTAGTATGGACGGCCGCCCGGTGGTGCTGGCCCTGATCCGGGTGATTCAGGAGAACGCGGCCTACCTCAGCGAGATCGACGGCCAGATCGGTGATGGTGACCACGGCATCAACATGAACAAGGGTTTTTCCATGGTTGAGAAGAACCTGCCGGAGGCGCCGCTGCACCTGGCGGATGGCTTTGAACTCCTGGGCGACACCCTGCTGACCGAGATTGGCGGCTCGATGGGGCCGCTGTACGGCATGATCTTCATGGAGATGGGTGACGTCTGCCAGGGTAAGGACGCCATCGACAGCGCGACGTTCGGGGCGATGCTGCGGGCGGCGCTGGCGGCGGTGCAATCGCTGGGCGATGCCAGGGTGGGGGATAAGACGCTGGTGGATACGCTGGTGCCCGCGCTGGAGGCTTACGAAGCGGCGCTGGCGGCGGGTGACGATTTTGCCCCGGCGCTGGCGAAGATGGCGGCGGCGGCCGAAGCCGGTAAGGACTCCACGCGTGACCTTGTGGCGCGCATCGGGCGAGCCAGCCGCCTGGGCGAGCGCTCCCGCGGGCATCTGGACCCCGGCGCGACCTCCTGCTACCTGCTGCTGCAGGCGCTGGCCGACAGCATCACCGCCCGGCTGGAGGCGTGATCGCCCCCGGCGCGGCTTAAGTGACCTGACAGGGCGCTGTAGCCCGGTTGGGATAGGCGGCGGTGTTCGATGAGGGGTGCGCTTTCGGGCGGCACCCCTCTTGTTTTGTCGGGCGGTGGGGCAGGGCTAGGCCAGCACCTGGGCCAGCAGCCGCGTGCCCGCCGGGATGCATTCCACGCCGGCCGGGATGAGCACCAGGCTGTCCGCCTGGGCCATCATGCCCAGCCGGCTGGCCATCTGTTTCAGGGAGTGGAACAGCACCGTGTCCTCGCGCTGCTCCAGCCGTCCGTGGATGCACTGTGTCCAGTCCACCTGCCCGGAGAGGTCGTCGGCCAACTCCACCACCTGGCGCGGCAGTCCGGGACTGGCGTACCCGGCCAGCTTCATCAGCCCGGGGAGCGCCAGCGTCATGAACGCGGCATGGTTGGAGGGCGGGCCGCCCGGCAGGCAGAACACGGGCTTGCCTTCCAGCAGCCCGAAGCCAACCGCCTTGCCCGGTCCCAGCCGCACGCGGTGGTAGTAGCGGGTCCAGCCCAGCCCATCCAGCACGCGGGCCACCAGGTCACGCTCGCCCTTCCAGGCGCCGCCGCTGGTGACGATCGCGTCATGGGTGGCGATCGCTTCCTCAAAGGCGGCCCGGATGCTGGCCGCGTGATCCGGCACAATCTGCGTGCTGGCCTCCATGCTGTAATGCCGGCACCACGCCGCCAGGGTGACCAGGTTGCTGGCGAAGAGCTTGCCATGCTGAAGCGGCATGCCCGGCGCGATCACCTCGTCGCCGGTGGCGATCACGGCCACGCGCGGCCGCCGGTAGACACGCGCGCTGGCATAGCCCGCCGCCGCCAGCAGGCCGATCTGCGTCGGGCGCAGGGGCAGCCCGGCTTCAAACAGCTTCTCCCCTGCCACAATATCGCTGCCTTTGGGCAGGATGTTCCGCCCCGGCCGCGCGTCATTCAGCGCGGTGATGGCGCCTTCTTCCGCCGTGGTGAATTCTTCCGCAATCACGGCATCCGCCCCTGCGGGGATTTCCGCGCCGCTCAGGATGCGGATCGCTGTGCCGGAGGTGACGGCCTCTGCGCTGTGGTTCCCCGCGGAGGCATGCCCTACCAGCCGCAGGCGCACGGGGTTTTCCGGCCCGGCGGCGGCGATATCCGCTGACCGCACGGCGTAGCCATCTTTCAGTGAGCAGTTGATCGACGGCGAGTTCACCCGCGCGGCAACATCCTCCGCCAGGACGCGCCCGCCCAGATCGAGCAGGGCGACTTCCTCCGCGGGCAGGCCCGGCATGTGGCGGAAGGTCAGCGCCTGCGCTTCTTCGTACGTGCAGCGGATGTTGTTGTTGACTGTGGGCATGTATCACTCCGGGGGCTGGTGAGCCCGGATAACCGTTTGCTCGACAAAATCAGCGATGCGGACGACATCATCCAGGGGCAGCGCGGGGACGCCAAACCCGCTGTCTCCCAGGTCAGTGGCGACGGCCAGCAGCTCGGAAGGCGCGCACAGCGGCTCGGTGCTGCGGGCAGCGCGCACGATCTCGATCTTGGGCAGCGGGGCGCTGCGGTAGCCATCGGTCAGCACCAGGTCGCAGTCGCCCATCAGCGTATCGATGATGTGCGCGGCCTGCAGGTCGGCGTCAAGCTGGCGGATGCTGGCGATCTTGTCCGGCGCGGCGATCACCACATGGTCGCTGCCCGCCTGGGCGTGGCGCCAGGTATCGGTGCCTTCGTAATCGATCTCAAACTGCGGGTGGGCGTGGTGCTTGAGTGTGCCAACCCGGTAGCCCCGGCGGCGCAGCTCCGGGATCAGGCGCTCGATCAGGGTGGTCTTGCCGGATTTTGAACGCCCCACGATGGAAACGCAGGGAACACGGGTTAGTGCGGTCATGGAACTCCCGGTCATTCAGTGCAGGGTGGTGGATGGGCGGCCCTCGCGGGCGTGCTTGCGTGCCGGGGAGGGCTCAGCGAACTGGCCGGGGGCGCAATTCGCCAGCCCGGCCAGTATTCAGCGGTTATTCAGAACAGGTGGTACACAGGGTGCCTGAAGCCGATAAAGCCAGGCACCCGCAGCAGTCGTCGTGTGATCTTCATCGCTTCTGATACGTCTGCTGCACCGGTTCGGCTGCTATTCGGCGCTCAGGCTGACGACATCACCCACCCAGGTGCGGCTGGCGAAGCCAGGCATCACCAGGCGCAGCGTGCCGTCCTCGATCACGATCATGCAGTTTTCGCAGTCCTGCACGGCCGCCACTTCGATTTCCGCCGAGAAGTCATCCGCAGCGGTGGCGGTCAGAGTCGTCGCGTCTTCACCCAGGCCGGCGGCCTCAAGGAAGGCGACCAGGCTCACACCGGTGTATTCGGCCTCGGGGTCATCGTCCCGTGGGCCGGCAACCGTGGCGGTGATCATGTCCAGCGCTTCCAGCTCTTCCAGGGTCCAGCCGCGCGCCTCGCTGAAGTCGCCTTCCAGCGTCAGGGCGGCTTCGTCACCAGCGGCTTCCTCGCCACCTTCGCCGCCCTCACGGGCCAGGGCATCTTCCAGGAGCGCCCGCGCTGCTTCCAGATCACGTTCGACGTAGAAGAGCTGAGAAGCAACATCGCCTTCGGCCGCTTCACCGGCGGCGCCAGAAGCTGCCGCTTCGATCTCTTCCCACGTGGTTTCAAGCGCTTCGATGGTCGCCTCGATATCAGCCGAGGACAGGGTGGTCACGTCGAGCGTTGGCTCTGGTGTGGCGGTGGGCGCGGGCGTATTGGTCGGTTCCGGCGTGTTGGTCGGCAGCGGGGTGGGGGTGGGTTCGGGGCCACAGGCTGCCGCCAGCAGCACCAGGACGACAGACAGGATGGCAATCAGGCTATACTTACGCATGGGGTTTCTCACTTTCTTGATTAATATAACCAGACAGGTGCTGCGCAGTTAAACAGCGGATCAGCAACTGCGCTGGCACACAACTGATCTGTGACATACAGGTTGCCAGCAGTTACTCCGCCGCCGGCAGCATCTCCAGCAACTGCTCCAGTGCGGCAGCGTCCCACGCCAGGAAAACATTAAGAACACCCGCGAGCCCATGGTAGAACTCAGTCTGGGCGTTTTCCTGCGTGAGTCTGGCAAACGTCGGAACCCAAACGCACAGGTGCTTGCGCAGGAAATCCAGCTGTTCCTGGAGCAGCACGCGTTCCGCGGCCTCATCCCCAAGGTCCAGCGCTTTCAGCAGGCGTTCGGTGAGGATGCGCATGAACTCCAGCTCAATGGCGATATGATCTTCGGGGGCTTTGTTCTTCTGAACGAACTCCATCCCGTGCCGCGCATAGGTCTCACGGACCTGCAGGGTATGCGAATCGAACAGGCGGCGTTCTTCGTTGCGATACACGCTCTCCCACGGGGGGGCTTCCATCCGGCCCGGCCCCCAGAACAGGCGCTTGAAATCGACCCGGAGCGCTTCGTAGGTGGCCTGCTGCGCGGCTTGATCAACCTGTTCCAGGAAGGCAGTGCCGTCGTTATCAAAGACGAAAGGGAATTCTGCAAAGGGACGTTCGGCAACCAGCCAGGCATGCAGTTCCTGATCGGGCGCGTCATCAAACAGGCGCCGGAGCAGCGCATACACAGCCTCACGTGACTGGTAGATCAATTCGCGTTCATTCATAAAGCAGGTCCTTGTTATTGGTTGGGCGCTATGCCGCTGACGGGAAATTGACGACTGGTGCGGCGGGTTGGAGCCACTGCGGGTTCCTGGATACCCGGCTGTGACCGGGCGATCAGGCAGGGCATGGCGGTCATGGTTACAGGGCTGCATGCAGTCTGCTCATCGCTCAAACCGCCGATGTTGCTGTCGCCAGCCTGCAGCGCTGGCTCATGCTTGCCTTGCAATGCAGTATACCACAGCGTATGGATGGGTTTGCCCGGGTATACACCAGTGCACGGCTAGCGGAGCCACGGCGCATATTTTCAGGCGCCGGGTGGGACAGGTCGTGAAACCCGCCCGGCACACTGGTATTAAGTGTGCCACACCCGGCGCCCGGCGAACACGGTCAAACAGCAGGCCCGGATAGTGCTGATAGTCAGAGACTTCGCCCTATCCGGGGCCTGGGTAAGGCTAGATTTCTTCCGAGTTCAGGATTTCGCCCGTACGGTCTGCAGCCTTGACATGCGCCAGGTACAGCGCATTCGGCTCGAAGTCTTCGGGGCCAGCCAGTGGCTCTACCGGGAACACGGCGTTCGGATACTTCGCCTTCAGTTCCTCGATATCGCCCCAGTCCATCGCGCGCATCGGGCAAGCCTCGACACAGGCCGGATCGCCGCCAGCATCCACGAGGTCCTTGCAGAAGTCGCATTTGTTGACCGTCTGAAGTTCCTCATAGAACTGCGGGGCGCCCCAGGGGCAGGCCCATTCGCAGTAGTGGCAGCCGATGCACTGGTCGACATTGATCTTGACGATGCCGTTTTCATCTTTTTCGATCGCTGCTGTCGGGCAAACCGGCAGGCAGGGCGGGTTCGAGCAGTGGTGGCAAGCCGTGGGGACGAAGTACGCAAAGATGTTTGGCACCCAGGCATCACCCTGTTTCTGCCATTCACCGCCACCGACTTCGATCACGCGCCGCCAGTTGGTTCCAACCTCGTTATGCGCCCGGTCCTTGCACGCCACCTGGCAGGCTTTACACCCGATACAGGCATTGAGATCGACATAGAATCCATATTGAGCCATGTTTTACCTCCTAAGCCTTCTCAACCTGCGCCATGATGGTGTGCTGCGGGTTGCCAAACGCATACGGCGTGTTGCGGTCGGTGGTCAGCATGTTGATGCACCCACGCCGGTCGATACCGTTGGCGTCCGGGGTATACCACGCACCCTGCGGGATGTCGATCACGCCGGGCATGATGCGCGGGGTCACGCGGACCTCAATGATCATCTCTCCAAACTGGTTGAAGACGCGAACATCCTCGCCATCGGTAATGCCGCGCTCCGCCGCATCGATCGGGTTCATGAACACGCGCTGCGGGTGCGCTTCTTCCAGCCAGTCGATGTTGTCAAAGGTCGAGTGTGAACGGTGCAGAGTATGATGCCCGACTGCCTGGAGCGGGTATTCTTCCGCTTCCGGCCCGAAGGGGCTGAACCACTCCTGCACGTACTTGGGAATGGGCGGTGATTCGGCCGCGTCGCCGATGGTCGCGTTGAATTCGGCCATCTTCACGGAGAAGATTTCGATCTTGCCCGTGGGGGTGCGCAGCGGGTTCGCCTCAGGATCGGCGATGTAGTCAGCGAACGGGATGACGGAGACGGATTCTTCGGTGTACGGCTTGGTCATGCTGCCGCGCGCCACGAAAGCATCCTTGTCACCGTATACGTCGCCGTATTCGGTCACCATCGTGTCGACCCACTGGTTGTACCAGTCTTCGGAGGTCTTGCCGCCTTCGGTGTACTCATCGTACAGGTCCAGGCGTTCCGCAAGCATCGCGCAGACTTCGTAGTCATTGGGCAGGTCGTAGAGCGGCTCGATCACCTTGGGCATCAGGATCCGGCTGGGGCTGTAGCCCCAGTTGGAGCAGTGCCCCCAGGTTTCAAACCACGTGCAGACCGGCAGGACGATATCCGCATACTTGGCGGACGGGGTCATGAACTGCTCTTGCACCACGATGAACTCGCACAGCGACTCGTCCTTGAGGATTTCATCGGTGCGGTTGATGTTGCTGTGCTGGTTGATGATGGTGTTACCGCCCGAGTTGTAGAAGAACTTGATGCCAACCGGCAGGGTTTCTTCATCATCGGCCAGGCCGAGCACGCCTTCCTTGCGGCCCATTTCAGTGCCGCGCAGGATCACGTCCGTCCAGGCATGCACCGGGAAGGAGTAGGGTACTTCGTTGGGCGGCGAGCTGAGGCCGGGTGCCGGGGTCGATTCGGCTGCGACCGCGGCATAGCCGGTGCCGGAAGCGAAGCCGCCGGAGACACCGATATTGCCCGTGATCGTGGCCAGGACCGGCCCGAAGCGGTGTGGCTGCTCGCCGTGCGAGCGGCGGTTGGTACCCCAGCCGGTGAAGAGCATGCACGGGCCGTCCGCGTATTCGCGGGCCAGCGTCGTGATCGTCGCCGCCGGAACGGCGGAGATGGACTCGGCCCATTCGGGGGTCTTGGGAACGCCATCGCGTTCGCCCAGGATGTAAGCCTTGAAGGACTCTTCGCCTTCATAGCCTTCGGGCATGTGCTGGTCGTCGTAGCCCACAGCGACACGGTTGACATAGTCCTCGTCGATCAGCCCTTCGGTGATCATGACGTAGGCCATGGCCGCCATCATCGCGCAGTCGGTGCCGGGGCGGACCGGAATCCACTGATCGGCCAGCCCGACCGCGGACAGGCTCATGCGCGGGTCAACAACGACGATCTTCGCGCCAGCCTCGCGGGCCAGTTTGAGCATGTAGGCGGTGTTCGTGCCGTGAATCATCTCGGCCGGGTTCCAGGCCCACATGATGATCATCTTGCTGTTCTGCCAGTCGGGGCGTGCCTGACCAACAGAGGTCGTGCCGTAGACCGCCTCGGTCGCCGGGCGGGTGCAGGCGGTGGAGTAGCTGTTGTAGTAGCCAAGCGTGCCGCCGAACATGCGCAGCAGGCGGGTGACTGGGCCGGAGCCCGTCAGCACGCTGTTGCTGCCGGAAGCATAGTGGCTGTAGATGGCCGCGTTGCCGTAGGTTTCCTTCACGCGCTTCAGTTCACTGGCAACGGTGTCCAGCGCTTCTTCCCAGCTGATTTCTTCAAACTGGCCGGAACCACGCGGGCCGGTGCGGCGCAGCGGGGTCTTAAGACGGCCAGGATGGTAAATACGACGGCGGTAGGACCGCCCACGCACGCACGCGACCAGCCGTGGATCGTTTGGATCTTCGGGGCGATCGGTGTCGGTGGTGATGCGGGTGACTACACCGTCCTGCACATGGCCCTTTAGCACACAACGCCCGCCGCAGTTATGCGCGCAGCCCGTGGGGATGACTTCTACTTCGCCCTGGGCTTTCACAGCATTGAGCGGGTAGATGCCGTTCAGCAGCTCAACATTGCTGGCGAGCACAGCAGACGTGCCAGCCGCGGCCGACCATTTGAGGAACGACCGCCGGTTGAGGGTTGCGCTGTTCAACTGGGTGAGCAAATTCACTTTGTCATTTTTGCTCATCTGTTTACCTTTCGTGCTTATTGGGTTCTATGTAACCCGGAATTCGAACAGCGTAGCATCAGCGAGATCGGTTCAGTTCGATAGTGATGACCTTTCTACTTTGAGACACAATGCAGGTCGTGCCACGCAAACGAGCAGATTACAACTAGTGACATATTTCACTATAGGCCAAAGCGGCGGGCTTGTCTGTCAGCGAACTCCGCCAACCTGTGTAAGGAAAAATCTGATCTTTGAGTCACAGGGGCTGTTTTGTGACATTTGGCACGAAACTGGAGGCACTAGTTCCGTTACAATGAGCTTGTGAATAAATGGACAAGGTGAGTGCAGATATGGTTAGAGGACGAGGATACAGCTGGCCCCTGCTCACCCTGGCAGCCGGTGTGCTGCTGCTGGGGATTGCCTTCGTGGCCTCTGGCACCCAGGCGCAGGGTCCTGCTCCTGAAGCGACTCCCACCCCCGGTGACATCGCGACCCCGCTTCAGATTGCCGCCGCCGTCGCCCTCTGGGAGCAGTCCGGCCATGCCGAGACCTTTGACGGCGGCATGGGCGCGGATACGACCTGCGCCAAATGCAAGTCCCCCTTTAACTGGGACCCGCAGGCCGCCGCAGCCGAAGCCGCCCTGGACTGCGCAGCCTGTAAGCGTGTACCCGGCGAAGAGCGCCCGCTGCTGGTGGGTGGGGTGCCCATTCCTGAAGACGAGTGGGAGCATATTGGCTGCCCGGTATGCCATGAGCCGGTGGGCGATTCATATCGCGTCACGGCGTCATTCTGGAATCAGAAGCTGGGGGAATACGAGCCGGTTGAATCCAATGACGAGCTGTGCGCCCACTGTCACGAAGGCGGCCACGGCTTCCGCGTGATCGAGGAGCAGCGTGAAGACCGGGCGCATCGCGGCTGGGAGTGCCTGGACTGCCACGACCCGCACGGGGGGGATATCAGCTGCGTGGACTGCCACGATCCCTACGAAGGCTCCGGCGCGGAGGAACACGCCAACCATCCCGACGTGACCTGCTCGGCCTGTCATGATCGGGGCGGGCTGCCGCTCTGGTTTGACCGAGACCCGAACTCCAATTTCTACGGTGAGGTCGTCACTATCCGTTTTGCCCATACCCTGACCTCCTGGCCCTCGCATAACCTGCAGACCGAGGTGTCCTGTGGGCGCTGCCATCATTCCGGCACCACCCGCCACCCGGCCCTGGCTCAGGAAGTCTCATGCAGCAATTCAAGCTGTCACCCGCAGGGCGCTTCCTTATCCTGGTGTATCAAGTACGAACAGGGGATGAGATGATCGCACGTGCTGCCTGGCTCATGTGGAGAGTGATCGTGCTGTGTCTGGCAGGCGCCGCTCTGGCTGGCTGCGCGGGCGCGCCGCCCACGCCGACCCTGGAGCTGTCGCCCATCCCGCGTGACGACAGCGTCATCCGGACGGCGCTGGCTGACGGGGTGCACGCGGATACCTATGATCTGGGGAGGGGGCCGAACACATACTGCGCGGTATGCAAATCCCCGGCCAACTGGGACCCGCAGGCCGTCATCGATTCCCCACCCAACTGCGTGAGCTGTAAATTCGCCAGCGATACCACTATGCGCGTGGCCGTGGGTAACCCGGTCGTGCCGGAGCACCAGTGGGAGGGCATCCGCTGCTACAACTGCCACCCGGTGGATGACAACGGGGTGGTGGATGAGAACGTGGCCTGGTGGGACCCGGTGACCGATGCACATGTGCCGCTGGACAGCAGCACGCAGCTCTGCGAACAGTGTCACCGTGACAGCCCGGCGGGGTCGATGCGCCAGCGCGAGCTGGCCGATTCCAGCGCGCACCCTGACGCGACCTGCACGACCTGTCACGACCCGCACAGTGGCGCCGCCGCCTGCGAAGCTTGCCACAATACGGCGGATACAGAGACGGATTTCGTGAGCGCCTGCTGGGAGCAATACCTGGCCCCCGACGCGCCGGAGCGCCACCCTGATATGCTGTGCCAGGCCTGCCATGACCACGGCGGGCTGGAGGTGCACCCGGTGGAGGACCCGCGTGAGCCGTACCTGGGCCAGTGGGCGACCTGGCGCAATACCCTGATCGCCGGATCGATCCCCTCCAATCATGTGTGGGTGTCGCACAATCTCGGGGCAGAGGTGGACTGCAGCCGCTGCCATTATGCCGACAATCCGTGGGACCTTGAAGCTGATGTAGGGACGGCCCCCCAATGAAACGACTGATACTTGCAGTAACGCTGATCCTTGTGGCTGGCGCTGTGGCGCTTCCCAGCGCCGCGCAGAGCTTTGACACCGAGGGACTGACCATCCTGATGGCATCGCCCGGTGAGGGCGAATCCTTCTACGCCGCGCCGCAGGGCTTTTTGCTCAGTATCCCGATTGCGGGCCAGGTGGTCAGCTATGGTGAGCATCTGGACCCTGCCAGCGTTGAAGTGACGCTTGAGTTTATCGACGCGGCCGGCCAGCGCGAGCGGCTGACCACCGGGCTGGATGACAGCGGCTTCTTCCATGTCTGGGCGTCAATTCAGCCTTTCGACCGGCCGTTTGTCTCCGATGACCCGCACGAGATCGAAGACTGCGCGGTCTGCCATCGCGATCACGCGGACCTGGTGCTGCCGGAGGAGGTCATGCTGGTCACTGTGGCGGCCCAGGCGGATGATGGCCGCACCGGGCAGGCTGTGCGCAGTCTGCGCCTGGAGCGTGGCAATTACCGGGATCTCGTGGTCAATGTTGAGGGGTTGCCAGACGATGCCGCGGCCCAGGTGAGCGCCGCCACCATTATCTTTGAATGGCGCCGCCGGGCGTTTTATGCCCCGGTCAGCGGTGAGCAGGCAACGCTGCAGGTGGAGGGCCTGACGTATGCCGACCTGACGTACGAGGTGCGGCTTAACCCCTTGATCGTGGATGGTGTTCACTACAGCGCCGAGCCGCAGACCGTGGTTGTCACCGGGGGCGACGCGTCACCGCCCGCGGTGACGCTGCGCGCGCACCCCAGCATGGCCAGCCTCAGCGGGCAGGTCCGGGAGGGAGTCTCCGGGCAGGGCCTGACGGCCAGCGTGCTGCTTGTGGATCGGCTCTCCGGCCAGGCGTTCTCGACCGTCACTGAAGACAACGGGCGTTTTGCCTTTGAGGAACTGCCGGTGGCGGAGTATGCGCTGCTGGCGCGCGCGCCGGGCAGCTTTCATCTGCCACGCCACCTAAACCTGACGGACGAGATAGCCGTGAGCACGCGGGTGAACCTGACCCCTGCCGGGGAAGGGACGCTGAACGGGGTTGTGACGCTGGATGGCCAGCCGCTGCCCTTTGCTGAGGTGCGCGTGGACGGCCTGCCGACCGCCTATGCTGACCCGGTCAGTGGGGCGTTCGCCCTGGACGCTGTGCCGGTCGACGATGCGGCCAGGCTGACCGTTACCGCGGCGGGCTGCTACGGCGTGGCGCTCAGCGGCAGCGGTGACCTGGGTGAGATCGCGCTGGAAGTGCATGACAACACCCGCGTGATCTCACGGGGTGGGGCGCGCCTGTATCTGCCCGCCCAGACTGCCTACCGCGATGAAAACGGGGTGGTAACCCTGCAGAACGGGGTGCTGTGGGTACGGGACGCGGCTGGTGCGGCCAGCCCGCCGCTGATCATCCAGGCCGGTGACTACCGTTTGACGGGGGAGGATGATGCCAGCTTCGCGGTGGAAGCGCCCGGCGGCGCGCCGGCGCGCCTGTATGTCAGCGCGGGCCGTGTGCAGGCAACCCCACTGGATGAAGGTGACCCGATTTATGTTATGATGGGGCAGACGCTGGTGCTGGTGTCTGGATCGATTGGCGCGGTGGATCTGATCCCCGGTGCGGGAGCGGTGCTGCGCAGCGAGGCGGCGATCACAGTGCCGTTTGAGCTGGCCCCAACCCCGGCCGAGCGCTTCTCACAGGGTGCTTACCAGGTGCTGGTGGCGGCCGCCAAAGGCACGATGGCGCTGGCTTACGCGATCAGTTACGCGCTGCCGGTGCTGATCGTCGTGGGCGCGGTTGTGCTGCTCCTGCGGCGGCGGAATACAGCGTCACGCAACTCATAGCCTATTGGTTTAGGGAGGCTTTTGCACCTCATGCAGTTTACGACTGAGCGCTATTTGCAGCTGCCTGCCCGGCAGCAGCTGGTGCAGCTCTGGCTGGATCAACTGTGCAAGGACGGCCCTGGCTGGTATCGCGCCGATCTGGCCCCACACGCGCACCATGCCCTGAAGGACTTTTACGCGTTTCTGGATGACCACGATGCCCCCCAGCGGTTTGACCTGCAGGGGCTTGTTAACAGCTATCTGCGCACGGAGAACGCGTCAGTCCTGGATGTGGCGCGTATCTTCATGATGCTGCGCGCGGCGTTTCGCGCATTCCTGGCCAGCTATGATGTGGCCGATGGGCTGGCTATCCAGGAGCAGCTGGATACGTGGACGGACCAGGTCGTGTCGCGCTATGCCATGGCCCGCGCGCAGCTTACCCGCGTGCGCGATGAAATGATCGCGGAACGGATGAGCGATCTCTCTATCCTGAACCGGTCTGCGGCGCTGCTGAACGCTTCTCTGGATACGATCTCGGTTGTGAATCTGGCCGCGCAGATTGGCGCCGACCTCACCGGCGCCGACCTGTGCATCGTCTTTCAACGGGAGAAGGATCGCCTGCTGCCGATGGCCAGCGCCGGGCGCGTCGCGTACGCTCACGCGCCAATCGACATCCTGACTCCCAGGCTGCTGGAGCCGGTGATTGTGGATAGCAACCAGCAGGATATCCCCCTGCAGATGGTGCGTGACCACCTGGGCATCCCGGATGTGCATGCGATGACGTGTTCCCCCCTGCGAGCGGGGAACGCCGTGATCGGCAAGCTCACCGCGATTTACCTCCAGCCGCAGCACTTCACCGCCCAGCAGATCAGCCTGCGCGAGATTTTCGCCAGCCATGCCGGGCAGGCGCTGCGCAACGCCCAGTTGTATGAGCGCCTGGGTGACCTGACCGCGGCGCAGGAACGGCAGCGGATCGCCATGGAAATGCATGACACCATGCTGCAAACCCTGGTGACGCTCAATATCAACCTGCATGTGGCCCGGTCCCTGAGCGAGCAGGAACAGTGGCCGCAGGTGCGTGACTGCCTTGAGGTGGCGCACCGGCTGGGCAAGGCTGCCGTGGATGAAGGCCGGGAGACGCTTCGCAACCTGAACAACGGCTGCTCCTGTGGCCAGGAAAGCCTGGTTGATGTCATCCAGTCGGAGATGATCCTTTTTGCGGAACAGACGGGCATTCACCCCCAGCTGGTGAAGAATGGCCGCGAGCTGCCGCGTGTGACCCGCACGGTGCGGCATCATGTGCGCCGCCTGCTGGGAGAGAGCTTCAACAACATTCAGCGCCATGCTCAGGCGTCAGAGGTGGTGGTGGCCCTGGATGATAACGGCAGCGAGCTGCTGCTGGAGGTCAGGGATAACGGTCTGGGGTTCATCCCGGATGAGGTGGACGAGCAGGTGTCGTTTGGGCTGGCCGGGATGCGCGAGCGAGCGCGCCTGATCAACGCCCATTTTGAGGTGCACAGCGCGCCCGGGCAGGGCGTGGCGATCTGCATTCGCGTGCCATATGACCGGGATCAGCCCCGCGCAAATTCAGACTTTTCCTGATAGCGACGTCGGGTCTTTTCTGGCAAGGCTGGCCCGATCCTGGTGTATGGTAGGGGTATGAACACAAATAGGCGGAGCGACAGGGTAAAGTACCTGTGATCTCAGATAAGCATTCTTCAGGTGACGACAATGGCGTGATCGATCTTCTGACCGAGGTGATGGCGGCTCATGAAGGGGAACGGCGCGCGATTCGCGCTGTGTTGCAGCAGGATGTCGGCCAGATTCTGACGGCTCTGACGCTGCACCTGCGCCTGGCGAGCAATATGTGCGCGGGGGATGAATGCGGCGCCCAGATCGCGGAGGCACGTACCCTGGCCGGGGACGCCCTGCGGAGGATCGAGCGCCTGGCCCGCGATCTGTACCCGCCCGCGCTGGAAAGCCAGGGGCTGGGCGCCGCGGTGGAGGTTTATGCCAAGGACTTCGCCCACCGCTCGCATCTTCGGATGGAGCTTGATTTTGAGGTGCTTCCCGAACGGCTGGACCCCGCGATTGAGCTGGCGCTGTTCCGGATCATCCAGGAAGCCCTGGACAACATCCAGCGCTATGGCATAGCCAGCGCGGTGCGAATCATCCTGCGCCAGTTTGATGACGCGCTGTACCTGGTTATTGAGGATGACGGGCGGAGTTACCCCGAAGAGCTGCTTTCCCGCTGGGATTTTCTGCGCATGATTCACCGCGCCGAAGCTTTGGAGGGGATCGTGCGTATTGAGTCCGAGCCCGGCGTTTCTGCCCGATTGATTGTGAAGCTTCCACTCACTGCACAAACTCGTACTGGAAGCCAAGGAAGCAACAGCCATGATTAAGGTCATAATCGTTGACGACCACGCCGTGCTGCGCAGCGGCCTGCGCCTGCTGATCGACCGCGAGCCCGACATCAGCGTTGTGGCGGAAGCTGGCGATGGCACCAGCGCGATTCAGCAGATCGGAGCGCACCAGCCCGACGTGGTTCTGATGGACATTTCCCTGCCGGACATGACCGGCACCGACGTGATCCGGCACTTTAAGATGGACAAACAGTGCTCCTGCCAGTTCCTGGTGCTGACCATGCACTGTGAGGATGACTGGCTGCGCACCGTGCTGGATGCGGGTGCGTCCGGCTACGTGGTGAAATCCGTGGCGGATGACGAGCTGCTGGTTGCCATCCGGGCCGTGCACAGCGGGCATTCATTCCTGCGGCCAGAGGCCGTGTCCGTCCTGCTGGATGACAGCGTGGATGCCAACCGGCCGGAGGAAATCCTCTCGGAGCGCGAAATTGAGGTGCTGAAGCTGGTTTCCCGCGGGTTCACGAATGCCGAGATCGGGGAGCAGCTGTTTGTCAGCCACAAGACGGTGGATACGTACCGGCGGCGGGTGATGCAGAAGCTTGGCCTGGATACACGCGCCGACCTGGTGGATTACGCCCTTAAACATAAACTGCTGCAGACATAGCGGGGTTATCACAGCATGCCATCGACACTCGGCACTCTGCTAGAGATGCTTAACAAGTTCAGCGACCGGACTCCCCAGCTGGACGAAACCCATTGCCTGAATGCCATGCACAACCGCGCCGGGCGCTGTACGGCCTGCGCGGACGCCTGCCCGGTGGAGGCTATCCAGTTCACGCCGGTGCCGGAATTCGACCCGGCGGCCTGCCTGGCCTGCGATGCCTGCACCGCTGTCTGCCCGTCTGCCGCTCTGCAGGGGCAGCGCGCCCCGCTGGAGATCTGGCGGGAGGCGCTCCAGCAGGAGGACGAGGGCGAGCTGCGCTTTGTGTGCCGGGCGGTGGGCGGTGGCAACTTTGAAGCGGTGCGGATCCCGTGTGTTTCCGCCCTGGCGCCGGAGCTGCTGATCGGCCTGGCGCTGGAAGGCCGCCCGGAGATCACGGTATTCACCGCGGAGTGCGCCGCCTGCCCGGTGCGCGCCACGCTGGAACAGGCCAGCCAGGCGGTGGCGGATGCGCGCGATTTTCTGGCGCGGCTCGATCTGGACGTGCAGGTGATGCTGGAGGAAGGCCTGCCGCCTGTGGCCGCGGCTCAGGCGCCCCCGGCAGCGGCGGTCTCCCGGCGGGGCTTTCTCTCCGCGCTGTGGAAACCACCCGCCAACCGCGCCCGCGCTGCCGATGCGCTCAACGACCTGGTGGCGACCGGGGTAGGCTGGCGCCGCGCCCTGTTGCTGAGCGTCCTGCTGCGCCACGTGCCCGCCGATACCGGGGTCGTCCTGCCGTTCCAGCCGGGGCTGTGGGGCGCCTATGTGGCGGATGAGGCGAAGTGCATCGGCTGTCAGATGTGCAGCAAGTTCTGCCCCACCGGGGCGCTGGCGATCAGCGCCGACGAGGACACGGAGGTAGTTGCGCTGTGGTTCTCCGCGGCGCGCTGCACGGCCTGCGGCCTGTGTGAGCGGGTGTGCTTCAAGAAGGCGCTCACGCTGGCGCCTACCGTCCCGCTGGCGGCGCTGATGTCCGGCGATTTCACGCCGATCTGGCGCGGCTCGCCGCCCGTCGATCCGCTCAAGGCGCGCATGAAACGTGTAGCCCCGTAGCAGGGGCCGCGTCAATCTGTTCGTTTATCCCCCCGGAAATGTGATGAAGAACCTGGGCCCAACCGAGATCATCTTTATACTATTTGTTGTGTTCGCCCTGTTTGGCTTTGGCTGGGTGGCCCGCACGCGCGCCATGATGCGCCGGGTCCGGCGCACGCTCCAGCCGCGCAAGAACCGGCGAGACCGCGACTGACGCCCGCCGTCAGACACAAACGACCTGTGGTAAGGGAGGAGCAACCCGTTGATAACCGAGATCACCCGCAGCAACCATGACACCATCAAGAACCCGGCCTTTGCGGACTACGCGGCGATCTACCTGCGCATCTACGATGACCTGCTGGAGCAGATCCAGGCGACCGGCCTGGCGGTGGATGAGCACGACTACAGCGCCGAGATCGCCGCGCAGCGCGAGGTGCTGCGCCAGAAAGGCGCGACCTTCCGCAATGGCGACCGCAGCATCTATGTGAACGCGATCTCGCCTTCCTGCGTGGCCTGTCAGACCGGCGTGGACAGCCAGACGTTCTTCATCTCGCTGAAGTGCCACCGGGATTGTTACTTCTGCTTCAACCCTAACCAGCAGAATTATGAGTTCTACCTTGAGAACAAACGCGATGTGATGGCCGAGCTGGAAGGGCTGTACGCCACCGGCGTGAAGCTCAAGCACCTGGCCGTGACCGGCGGGGAGCCGCTGCTCTTCCCGGAGGAGATGCTGGCCTTTTACCGCCGCGCGCGGGAGCTTTACCCGGACGTGTACATGCGCCTTTACACCAGCGGCGACCAGCTCACGCCGGAGCTGCTCCAGGCGCTGCGCGATGCCGGGCTGGAGGAGATCCGCTTCAGCGTTCGGGCGCACGATACTGAGAAGGCCCAGCGCCACACGCTGGACCGCATCGCGCTGGCGAAGCAGTTCATCCCCGAAGTGATGGTGGAAATGCCGGTCGTGCCCGGCAGCGATGAGTGGATGCGCGAGCTGCTGCTGCGGCTGGACGAGCTGCAGGTCGCCAGCATCAACCTGCTGGAGTTCTGTTACCCGTTCGCCAATGCCCCGGCGTTTGATGAACGCGGCTACAAGATCAGGCAGCGGCCCTACCACGTGCCTTACGATTACTGGTACGCGGGCGGCCTGCCGATCTCCGGCAGCGAGCTGCTGTGCCTGGAGCTGATGGAGTTCGCCATCGACCGCGGCCTCACGATCGGCGTGCATTACTGCTCGCTGGAGAACAAGTTCACTGCCCAGGTCTATGAGCAGAACGTGGACAAGCCCGTCCCGGAGATCCTGCAGCTTTCGCAGAACGGCTACTATTTCCGCTCCGCCAAGGTGTTCGGCGACGATATCCCGCCGGTGCTGCGCAAGCTGGAGCGCAAGAGCAAGCGCGGCTTCCAGTACAACAAGCAGCACGGCTACCTGGAATTCCACGTGAACGACGTGCGCCTGCTGCGCGGGATGGATGTTGAGGTGGGGATCACCACCAGCGTGGTGGAAACGCGCGACCGTGACGCCTACGTGCGCGAGCTCAAGATCGACCTGACCACTCCAAAGACCTTCAGGGTTCCGGACGACCTGTAAACTCACCGGCAACCCACCTGCCGCATGGAATCACCACGGGCCTTCAACTGCGAAGGCCCGTGTGCTGTGTGGGGCTGCGATCGGGGGCGTCAGGTCTGTGATTTGCGCGTGCGCGGGTCCGCGAGGTCGCGCAGGCCGTCCCCGATGAAATTGAAGGCCATCACCACGGTGAAGATCGCCAGGCCGGGGAACGTGCTCAGCCACCACTGGTCGAAGTTGCTGATGCCGTCCGCCACCATGCGGCCCCACTCCGGGGTGGAGGGCTCCGCGCCCAGGCCCAGGAAGCTCAGCCCGGCGAAGAGCAGGATCGCGTTGCCGATATCCAGCGTGGCCATCACGATTGCGGGGGCCAGGCAGTTCGGCAGGATCGTGCGCAGCAGGATATACCCGTTATTCGCGCCGATGGCCCGCGCGGCTTCCACGTACTCGTTGGCCTTCACGCTGACGACCAGGCTGCGCACGATACGCGCGTAGTTCGGCCACCACACCAGGATCATGGCGATCACGGCGTTCAGCACGCTTGGCCCCAGCGCGGCGGCGATGGCCATCGCCAGGATGATCGTGGGGAAGGCCATAAAGACCTCGGTCGTGCGCATCAGGATTTCGTCCCAGACCCCGCCCGCGTAACCGGCCACCGCGCCCACCGCCGTCCCGACGATCATGGCGACGACGATCACCAGCAGCCCGGCCGGCAGCGAGACCCGCCCGCCGTACAGCACGCGCGTCAGCACGTCCCGGCCCAGCTGGTCTGTTCCCATGGCATAGTCGCCGCCGGGCGGCTGAAGGCGGTTCACCATGTTCTGTTGCAGCGGGCCATACGGCGAGATGACGGGCGCGGCGATTGAGATCAGGATCCACAGCAGGCAGATCGCGATCCCGACGATCATCAGCGGGTTGCGCCTGGATTGGTTCACTAGGAATCGAATCATAGCGGGCTGGCTTCCTTACGCTCTGATGCGCGGATCTACAAGGTAATACACCATGTCAACAATAAGGTTGGTGATGATAAAGACCAGCGCGACCAGCATGCTCACCCCCATGATCGAGGGGAAATCCAGGCTGCGCGCGGAATCGTAGGCGAAGCGTCCGACCCCGCCCCAGGCGAAAATCGTCTCGGTGAGCACGGCCCCGGTGAGCAGGTTGCCATAGGAGAGGCCGACCACCGTGACCACCGGCAGCAGGGCGTTGCGCAGCCCGTGGCGCAGGATCACGGTGCGCTCGCGCAGCCCTTTGGCGCGGGCCGTGTTCATGTATTCCATCGAGAGCACGTCCAGCATGGCCGAGCGCGTGATGCGCGTGATCAGCCCGGCGGAATAGGCGCCCAGCACGATCGCCGGCAGGACAAGGTGGCTGAGCGCGTTGCCCAGCAGCGCCCAGTTCCCCGCCAGGATGCTGTCGATCGTGTACAGCCCGGTGACATGCGGCGGCGCGGAGAGGATGGCATCCAGGCGGCCCGGCCCCGGCAGCAGCCGCAGGTTGCGGTACAGGATCAGCTGGGCGATCAGCGCCAGCCAGAACACGGGCGCGCTGACCCCGATCAGGGAGATGATCCGGGCGATGAAGTCGATCGGGCGGTTGCGCCACACCGCCGAGACAATCCCCAGCGGGATGCCCACCCCCAGGGCGACCAGGATGCCCGCCGTCGCCAGCTCAACCGTGGCCGGCAGGTAGCGGCCCAGCTCGTCCGTAACCGGGCGCCGCGTGCGGATCGACATGCCCATATCGCCCTTCAGCAGGTTTTCCACGTAGCGCAGGTACTGGATGTGAAAGGGCTGGTCCAGCCCCCACTTGGCGCGGAACGTGGCTACAATCTCGGGGTCGGCGGCGGCGCGTTCGCCCAGGTTGGCGGCCAGTGGGTCGCTGGGGACCAGGTTGGCGATCACAAAAGCCACCAGGGAGATGCCGATAATTAGCGGGACGGCCACGACCAGCCGTCGGAGGAAGTACACATATAAGGACATAGGCTGCCTCTGAACCTGTGGCGCGGGACAGGGCGGTGAGCCGCCGTGGGGCGGCCCACCGCCTTACTGCGGGGTAACCCTCAAGCCCTAGAAGCTGAGCAGAGAGAGGTCCACCCGCCACTGGCCGTTATAGACGAATCCCTGCAGGGCCGCATCGAAAGCGAAGTGTACGCCCGGCTGGAAGAGCGGGGCAAACGGCCCGGATTCCATCTCGTACAGCTGGATTTCACGGAACAGCGCGTTGCGCGTTTCCGTATCGGTTTCCACCTTCACCGCGTCACGCAGGGCGAGGATCGCCTCGTCCGCGTTGTCGTCGGTCCAGTTGGCCCGGTTGCCCACCACGCCCGCCGGCAGGAATTCCACGTAGTCCAGTGTGTCGTAGTAGTCGGGGTTCCACAGCCACAGGCCAAAGCCATGCTCACCGGCCCGGTACGCATCCAGCGAGACCTGCAGCTCCTCGGGGACCAGGTTGGCCGTGATGCCGACTTCGGCCAGGTCGGCCTGCACCTTCTGGGCCACCAGCGAGAACTGCGTGCCGATGTAGTTGAAGTCCGGATAGCGCAGGTCAACGCTGAAGCCATCCGCGTAGCCTGCCTGGGCCAGCAGATCGCGGGCCATGTCCAGGTCGCGGGTGATGCCTTCGGAGGGATCAAGCGCCCCGCCAAAGCCGATCGGCACCATGGCCGCCGGGTTGAGCGTGCCAACGCCGCCCAGAATCGCCAGCCCTTCGTAATCCAGGGCGTAGCGCACTGCGCGCTGCACCAGCGGGTCGCTCATCGGGCCGCCAACCGCCGGATCGGCGTTCATCAGCAGGAAGATCAGGGTGTCGCTCTGGGTGGAGAACACCTCGATGGCCGCGTTGCCTTCCAGGGAGGGCAGCTGGTCGGAGGTCACGTCCATGGCGATATGAATGTCGCCGGCCTCAAGCGCCAGCTTCTGGGTGGCGGCTTCCGGCATGTTGCGGATGATGATGCGGTCGAAGTAGGGCGCCTCGCCCCAGTAGTTCTCGTTGCGGACAAGCACGGTCTGCACCGTCGGCTCGTAGCTGGCCACCATGTAGGGGCCGGTGCCGGCGGAGTTGCTGTCGAACCACATCTCGGCGGTGTCGGCCTGCGCGGCGTCCTCAGCAGCGGTGCCGCCCTGGGCCATCACAACTTCCGCGTTTACCACGGAGAAGGCATCAAAGACCAGCTTGGCCAGGATGGCCGGGTCCGGCTGGGCGAGCGTGAGGGCGACGGTCAGGTCGTCCACCGCTTCCACGCTGACGATGCCATCCGCCAGAAACGCGGGGTTGTCCTGCAGGTTCTGCATCCGGTTCATGGAGAAGACCACATCCTCGGCGGTCAGCGGGTCGCCATTGGAGAACACCACGTCATCGCGCAGCATGAAGGTGTAGACCAGGCCATCATCCGAGATCGACCAGTCCGCGGCCAGGTTCGGCACGATCTCGCTGACCGAGTCGGCGGGGAAGGTCACCAGGGTGTCATACACGATCTTGTGGATCATTGACCCGCCCGGTTCATAGGCGCGGTGCACGTCCAGGCCGTTGAAGTCCTCCGACAGCCCGACGATCAGGACTTTTTCGTCCTGGGCAGTCACTCCGCCCAGCGTCAGCAGGAGCAGGGTGCCGACAAGAAACATTATCACAAAGCGACGCATTTTCTCTCTCCTTATAGTTCTCTACAGCGATGTCTCAAGTATACGTTTATCAATCGCAGACTGGCAATATTACAAGGTCATGGGCCGCGGCTTAACGCCACAGGCCCTGCAGGGCGGGCAGCACCTCCTTCCCCAGGATATCGATCCCCGCCTGCGGGGGGAGCCCGTGCGGGGTGCCGAACTCAATCCGCCGCGCCCCGGCCTGAAACAGCGCCGCCGCCTGCCGGATCACGTCGGCCGCGTTCCCGGCGAAGGCGAAGCGTTCCAGCAGGTCATCTGATATCAGGGCGCTGGCCGCCCTCAGCTCACCAGCGTTCACGTGCTGGCGCAGGCGTTCCAGCAGGGCCGGGTCATGCTCAACAGTGGGGTCCAGGGGCAGCACCACCGGCAGGTATAGCGCCGCCGCCTGCCGGGCGGCTTCCCGCGCGCGGTCGCGATCGTCGTCCACCACGGTCACCGCGCCCAGCACAACGCCCACCGAGTTCGCGGGGCGGCCTGCCGCCTGTTGGCCGGGGGCGATGCAGCGCTGCATCACCGGCACCAGGGCGGGGTTGGCAGAGCCGCCGACCTTCACCTCGTCGGCGATCTCCCCGGCCAGGGCAGCCAGCTTTGGCCCCCAGGTGCCGATCATGACCGGGACGGGCTTTTCTGGCAGCGGATAAGGTGCCCGAATATGTTTGGCTATTTGATAAATTTCGCCGGAAAACCCGCCGCTTTCTCCCGCCAGCAGTCCACGCACGATGGCGACAGTCTCCCGAATCGCCTGGATGGGCGGTTTCACCTCGCGGATGCCGTGTTCGGCCAGCCACGCCCCGCGCGCCAGCCCGACATACACGCCGCCTGGCGCCAGCCCGGCCAGCAGCGCGGTGTTGGCGGCGATATCCACCGGCGCCATGCGCGAGGGTGACACCGCCGCCGGCCCCAGGCGCGCCCGATCCAGGTGCGGGGCCATCAGCAGCAGCGGGCCGTAGCTGGGGTGGAAGGGCGCGTCGCAGTACACGCTTACTGCGTCGAAGGCGTACTGGTTCACCTGGCGGGCCAGCGCGATATACTGCGCGGGTGTTTTGTCCGTTTGAAAGGCGATGCTGATTTCGTGTGGCATCAGGTTAACTCGTCGCTGTCCAGTGTGCGGCGCGCGATGCGCTCGATGCGCATGATCAGGCGTTCGTCCGGGTCGGGGCAGGCCACCAGCGTATCGCGTTCCAGCCAGTCGCTGGCTTCCAGCTGGCGCTGCTTGGCGGCCAGCAGGGGCAGCACGGCGCTCAGGGCATAGATGCAGAAGTGCTTGCCGGGCGGGATGCGCAGCTTGCTGCTTTCGGTGACCTCGAAATAGTCGCCCACCTGCATCCCGCAGACCGACCGCCCCTCGATCGCGTGCACGGTGACGCGCAGGTCGTACAGCTCGAAGGGTTGGCTCATGGCTGACCTCTGAAGTGCGGAATCACGTCGCGGCCCACCTGCTGGATCGCGGCCAGCGGGTCTGGCCCCAGCGGGGGGCCGAGGCTGAGATGGCGCACGCCCAGGCTCACCAGCCCTTCCAGGCGCGCGATCAGGTCACGGGTTGTCCCCGCCACGCCGATCTGGAGCATGGCCGGGGTGATCAGGGCTTTGGCCTTCTCAATATCACGCTCCACCATCACCGCCTGCTCGATCGGCGCGAAGTCCTCCCGCGCCAGGCCCAGCCGGTCCCAGATCAGGGGGCTCATGGCGTGGCCGTAGTACGCGATCTTCTCTTTCAGCACGTCCTCCGCCGCGGCCCGGTCATCCCCCAGCGAACACCAGATGCAGGCGGCGATATCCAGCGCGGTTTCGTCCCGGCCCGCGCGCGCCAGCCCTTCGCGGATGTACGCGATCACGGTCTCGTAGTGCTCCGGCGGGAAGAGCAGCGGCAGCCCGCCGTCGGCGGCCTCCCCGATGGCGCGCAGCATGTTGGGGCTCATCGCGCCGAGATAGATCGGCACGCGGCGCGGCGCCGTAAAGCGCAGGTAAGCTTCGTCCCCCCAGCGCAGGAAATCGCCCTCCAGCGGGGCGCGCTCGCCCGCCAGCAGGCGGTTGATGACGGTCATGCTTTCCAGCACGGCGGTGCGCGGCTTTTCCGGCGTGATGCCCACCCACTTGAGGAACTCCGCCGCGCCGGAGGCCAGCCCCAGGTTGAAGCGCCCGCCGCTGAACTCATCCAGCGTGGCCGCGAACATGGCGATCTCGGCGGGGTTGAGCGTGTAGGGGTTGAGGATGCACGTCCCGATCGCGATGCGCTGCGTGGCCGCGGCCACCGCCGTCAGGATCACGGGGGCGCTGCGCAGGAACAGGTCGTCGCTCACCCAGAACTGGTCGAGCCCGGCCTGTTCCGCGGCCTGGGCCAGCGTGACATACTCCCGCACCGGGAGGTCGTTATTCAGGCGCAGGCTGAATTTAAGCGTCATCGCCGGTCTCCCGCAGCAGGGCATCCGCCTCGATCTCCACCAGGTAGCCCTCGCCCACCAGCGCGCTGACCTCAACCAGCGTGTTGGCCGGGCGGATCGCGCTGAAGACCTCGCCATGCGCCCGCGCGGCTTCCTCCCAGCGGGTGATGTCGGTGATGAAGATGCGCGTGCGCACCACGTCGCTCAGGGACGCGCCCGCCGCGCCCAGCGCGCGTTCGATCTTGCGCAGGCAGTACTGCGCCTGGGCATACACGTCACCCGGGCCGACCAGCGCGCCGGCCTCATCGGTGGCGGTCGTGCCGGAAACCCACACCTGGTTGCCGATGCGCACCGCGCGCGAATACCCGGCGATGTCTTCCCAGACTGTTCCGGAGGAGATGTTGTGGCGCTGCATGGCTGCCTCCATTTACTCCACGACGATCAGGGACTGGAAGCCGGCCGTCAGCGGTTCGCCGCCCTCCGGGCGCGCGACGACGACATCCTCCACGCGGGCGGAACACTGGCCGAAGATCAGGATGCTCGGCTCCACGGTAAAGAGCATGCCCTCCTGGATCACGGTCTGGTCGCCGCTGGTGAGGAAAGGCGGCTCGTGCACGTCCAGGCCGATGCTGTGGCCCAGCCGGTGGCGGAATTCCGGCCCGTAGCCGCCCTCCTCGATCACCTGGCGGGCGGCGGCATCCACGGCTTCGGCGGTCGCGCTGCTGGCCTTCATGGCCGCGATCCCGGCGCGCTGCGAGGCCATCACCAGGTCGTACACGCGCTGGAAATCGGCATCCGGCGCGCCAAAGGCGACCGTTCGCCCGAAGTCGTAGCAGTAGCCCTCGTGGATCGCGCCGAAGTCGAACAGGATCGACACCGGCGGGTGCAGCTCGCGGTGCCACTTGGATTCGCGCTCGCCGAAGATCAGCTCGTGGTTCGGCCCCACGTTGTAAAGCGACGTGGTGAAGGACGGCCCCAGCCCGCCGTGCCGCCGCAGCTGGTAATCGACCTCGCTGATGATGTCCAGCTCGGTCATGCCAATGCGGAGTTTGGGCAGCACGTCGGCGAAGGCGGCTTCGGTGATCGCGCCGGCCTGGCGCATCACGGCGATCTCCGCCTCGCTCTTGATCATGCGCAGCGGGCGCAGGATGTCCGTGGCGGAAAGGAAGCGGGCCTCCGGGAACAGGGCGTGCAGCCTGGCCACCGTCTCGCCCAGCGCCCGGTCGCTGATGGCGATGCGCGGGTCGGAACGGGTGATGCCGAACTGGCGGGCGAGGTCCTGCACCAGCGCCGCCGGGTCGTCCCAGTCCCCCAGGATGCGCAGCTCTACGCTGGTCAGGTCATCCAGCCCGCCGAACTCGGCGGTCATGCGCGGCAGGGCCAGCACGGGCGGCTTGCCGGGCGCCATCCACAGCCCTTCGACCCAGGCGCCGGGGTGCAGCACCGCGCCAAAGTTCGGAAAATCGCGGGGCACGCCGGTCAGGTACTGGAGATCGGCGGACAGCGGAAAAAACACCAGATCGGCGGTCTGCTCGATCAAGGCCTGCAGCGCGTTCACGCGTGAATCATAGTCCATGCGGTTGCACTCCCCTGTGAAGGATTATCGGTTTGCAAGGTGTGGCAGAGTGTGAGAACTTCGCCCAAGTGTGCCGCAGAATAGGGGAATCTGCGAAAAATCCCCGAGGGGAGCGCTGACGCCGGTCGCTTTCCGGTCTGGAGCCTGAGGGGGAATGTGCTAGAATGGGCGGCTTGGTGGTGTTTGCCCCGGCAGCACAACCTTTCAGTGTCGTAGTTTTGATTGTTGGTGCGCATGACTCAAACAGATATGGTACAACACAGCCGGTTCGTGGAACGCTCCCCCTTCTTTTACGGATGGGTCATCTGGGTGATCGCGACCCTGGGCATGATCGCGACCTCGCCCGGCCAGAGTTTTTCCGTCTCCCTGTTCATCGATCATTACATCACGGACTTCGATCTCAGCCGCACGACCGTTTCCGGCCTGTACGGGCTGGGGACTTTTCTCGCGGCGCTGGGCCTGACCTGGGTGGGCCGCCAGATCGACCGGCGCGGCAACCGGAAGGCGGGCAGCATGATCGCCGGGCTGCTCGCGCTGGCGCTGCTGGCCTGCTCCCTGATCGCGGGGCCGGTCGCCATCCTGATCAGCTTCATCGCCATTCGCGGGCTGGGGCAGGGTGCGCTGGGCCTGAACAGTTCCACCGCCATCGCGGAGTGGTTCGAGCGCCGCCGCGGGCTGGTGATCAGCATCTCGCTGGTGGCGTTCGCGCTGTTCCAGCGCGCCTACCTGCCCTGGCTGCAGGGCTACATTGAGGCGCACGGCTGGCGCCAGACCTGGCTGCTGCTGGGGGCGATCCTGGGGGTGGGGGTCTTCCCGCTGACCTGGCTGCTGATGCGCGACCGGCCCGGCGATTTTGGCCTGCTGCCGGATGGCCGGGCGCACAGCGCCGGTGACGCGGAAGCTGCCGCGCGGGCGTCTGCCGCCAGCTGGACGCTGCAGGAGGCCATGCGCACCCCGATCTTCTGGGCGTTTGTGGCCGGGCGCGCGCTGTGTTCCGCCTGGGGCACGGGGCTGGTCTTCCACCAGATTTCGCTGTTCGCCAACCTGGGGCATTCGCCGCTGGTCGCCGCCGAGACATTCGGGACGGCGGCGCTGGTCACCGCGGCCTCCACGCTGCTGACGGGCTGGCTGATCGATCGCCTGCGGCCGGGGAGTGTTATGGCCCTGCAGCTGGGCGGGCTGCTGCTCGCCAACGCGCTGGCGGTGGTCATGACTTCCTCAGCCCTGCTGCTGGTTTACGCGGCGGCGTTTGGCTTCTTCATGGGGATCGGCTCGGTGTTTGACGGCACGGTGTGGGCCAGTCTGTACGGGCTGAAGCACCAGGGGACTATCCGCGGTTTTGTCGCCAGCACGCTCGTGATCGGCACGTCCATCGGCCCGATCGTGTTCGGGTTCGCCTATGACCAGCTGGGTTCGTATGCGGCGATCCTGTGGGTGGGCGTGGCGCTGGCCGTTATCCTGGCGATCCTGGGGGTTATCGCCCCGCAGCCCCGGCGCCGCAGCGCGTAACCGCCCGATCCGCCTCAGGCCGATTCGCGTGGGATGATGTCATACGGGCTGGTGAAGAAACGCCGCGGCCCCTCCACCTCGCCATCGATTCGCTCAAAGAGGGCAGTCGCCAGCTTGCGCCCGATGTCTTCCGGTTTCTGTGCGATGGTCGTCAGGCGCGGGCGAATGATCGTGGCCTCCCAGATGTCGTCAAAGCCCATCACCGCCACATCGTCCGGGACGCGCAGCCCGGCATCCAGAAAGGTCAGGATCGCGCCGATCGCCATCAGGTCATTGAAGGCGAACAGCACATCCGGCAGCTCCCCCTGGGCCATGAGCTGCTGGGCGGCTTCCCGGCCGCTTTCGATCGTGAAATCCCCCCACAGCACCCGGTGCGGCTCAAAGGCCAGCCCGGCATCCGTCAGCGCCTGGTTGAAGCCCTGCAGGCGGCGCGGCCCGGGCGGCAGCGATTCCGGCACGGCGATGCAGCCAAAGCGCTGGTAGCCGCGCGTGTCGGCCAGCCAGCGCACCGCGTCGTAGGTCGCCTGGCGGTCATCCATGTGCACCACATCCACCTGCGGGTGACGGGTGTGTTCACCCAGCGCAACAATCGGCGCGCCGGAGAGCGTCAGCAGGCGGTCAAGGTCCTTGAAGGTCAGGTGGATGGGGACCATGATGATGCCATCCACCGGGCGGCGCAGGACTGCCTCGCAGAAGTGGCGCTCGTTTTCGTAGCGGTGATCGCTGCTGGAGATCAGCACGTCGTAATCATGCTGGCGGGCGATCGCCTGGATGACCCGCACGATGGAGTGGTAGAACGCATTGGTGATATCGGCGATCATGACCGCGATCATCTGGGTGCGCTGGGTGCGCAGGCTGCGGGCGGTCATGTTGGGGCGGTAGCCCAGCTCCTTGACCGCCGCCATCACGCGCTGGTAGGTGTCCTGACTGACCGGGATGCTGGTGTTAGTTTTGTTCAGGACGCGAGAGACCGTGGGCTGAGAGACACCCGCCAGCCGGGCGACGTCCCGCATGGTTGGCGGGCGGGGGGTTCCTTTTGTCTTCTTGGTACTCATAGGTCACCCGAATCTTGTGCGGTATGCGAAACCGTTTTCTGAAATTGTATACCGGTATACGATTTCATCACAAGCCTTTTGGGACGATATTTGAAAAATCGACCGGAATCGGCCGGCGCAGCGGATAAGCCGGGGCGTCAGCCAGGCGTGCCGATGGGCGTATCTTAGCCGCGCCCGTGCTGCCGAATTCAAGATTGAGGCAGGAGGGTGGCGCGGCGCAGCCGATCATGCGCATCCTGCGCCCCGCTCCCGCGCAGCCAGGGGTACAGGCGCGGGATGGCTCATGGCCGGGGAATTGCGGTGGGGGCAGGCGGCCTGCGCGGGGAAAGATTAGAAACTGCTTGACAACCCCTGAAAACTATGATTTGATGAACTTATGAATTCGAATACAGGAATTCGAATTCATGTGGATTTTCGCCCAGTAACCACGGAACAATCATTCGGGATTTTTACCCGTCGCTTGTTCATTCAGCCCCTCAATCACGGTATCTGGTTATTGTTGACTGGCCGTTGTCTAACATTCTCTCAAGTGTAGTTTGCCGGTGGGTTACATGCATATCCACACAGGCTTCATCATGGTGACGGCAACAGAACACACGGCCTGGCCGCTTTGCAGGCCGGTCAGTGATCTGAACCTTGCCACCTGCCATGTCATCAGTGGTTGATTGGCGCCCGCCCAGGGCGGGGTAAGGAGGTGTTACACCGGAGGCATGTGCAGCATAGAAAGCCTCCCTTTAACTGAGAGCGAGGACGTACGTACACCATCGCTGATTTAGACTAACTTCTTAAATAAGGAGCAGGAAATGTTCAAGCGCTTGAGTTTAGTTGCCCTGGCTGTGGTGCTGCTGGGCGCGATGTTCGTAGTCTCGATGAACATGGGCACCGTGCAGGCCCAGGACGCCGAACCCACCGCCACCCCCATTACTGCGGAAATCGGCACCGGTGGGACGCATATTTCGTTCTGGAACGGCCTGACCGGTTCGGACGGCGTCACACTTAATGAGATGCTTGCGGAATTCGCCGCAGAAAACCCCGACATTTCGGTTACGGTTGAGATGATCGCCTGGGCGCAGCTTTACCAGAAGCTCCAGACGGCGTTCGTGGCAGGCACGGAGCCGGATGTGTTCCTGCTCCACGCGTCGGAAGTGCCCCAGTATGCCAGCTATGGTGTGCTGCGTGACCTGGGTGACCAGTATACCTCCGGTGGTGGCTGGCTCCCGGATGACGACATTTCCGCAAATACCATGGACGGTATGATGTGGGACGGCGTGATCTATGGTATCCCGCTGGACAACCATGGCCGCGGCCTGTGGATCAATATCGACATGTTCGAGGCGGCCGGGATTGACACCGACCCCGCGACTGCTCCGACCACCTTTGAAGGCTGGGTTGAGCTGTTCCAGAAGCTGACCCTTGATGCCAATGGCAACAACGCGCTCTCGCCTGATTTCGACCCGGAGAACGTGGTGCAGTGGGGCTACGCCGCGGGTGAATGGCCCAATGTGAATTTCATCGCCGCCCTGTACCAGCATGGTGGCTCCTTCCTGAGCGAAGACGGCACGACGGTCACGGTGAATTCCGAGGCCGGCATGACGGCGCTGCAGCAGGTCTACGACCTGATCTACACCTATCATGTTTCGCCGCCCACCGCTGGTTTCGATACATGGCAGGGCTTCGGGGCTGGCGCGGTTGCCGTGCTGCCTACCGGGACCTGGTACCGCAACCAGGGCCTGCTCCAGACCGACATCAACAGCATGGCCTGGCCGAACTTCCAGTTTGGCCCTGAGCCGGCGGCCTGGTTCGGCATCCACACCTTCATGCTGCCGATCTCTGCGGAAGGCGAGAAGCTGGACGCGGCGCTGCGGATGATCGAGTGGGTCAGCAACAACCAGGTGATCTGGGCTTCTTCCGGTCAGGTGCCGGCGCGCCTCTCGGCGCAGGCAGCCCTCGATCCTGAGACCTACCCCTCCAACATCCTGCTGGGCCAGGGCTTCACCGACTACGGTGTTCAGGACCCGAAGACCACCGTTACCCAGGAACTGCTCACCTACCTTGATGCCGGGCTGCAAGAAGCGCTCAACAACATCAAGCCGCTTGAGCAGGCGCTGAACGAAGCTGCGGAACTGATGCAGGAAGCGCTGGATCGCGGCTAGGGCAGTTGAGCTGACTGACGACTCAGATAAAAAGGGGTGGGGGGGATCACTGATCCGCCCCACCTTACTGCCACTCCCGTGCGCCCAGCATAACAAAAGCGGCTGTGGGGAGCATCTCTCGTCAGCCCAGAAGCGGATCAGCTGAATTCCTGAGGTATGTGAGTGGAGGACGTCAGCCTATGTCTGGCACTATCATCCCGCGGCCCAGTGGGCCAAAAAAACGCTTCAATCTGCCTGTTTCAACCACCCTGAAGACGCGCGAGGCCATCGTCGCATACCTCTTCCTGGCCCCGTTTATGATCTTCTTTCTGATTTTTTTCGTGCGCGCCACGATTTCGTCGGTTGAGATGAGTTTTTACGATTGGCGGCTTCTGCGCCCCACCCGTCCCTACGTGGGCCTGGATAACTATATCGACCTGTTCGATGACCAGATCTGGTGGGCGTCTGTTCGTAATACGATGTACTTCACCCTGATGACAGTGGTGGGGACGACGACCCTGGGTCTGGCGGCGGCGATGGCTGTCACCCGGCCGGTCAGGGGTACGGGGTTCTTCCGCGTGCTGTTTTATGTCCCGCAGCTCATGTCGGTGGGGGCCATCGGCCTGATCTGGAACTGGCTGCTCAGCGGCCAGTTTGGTGTCATCAACTACGTCCTGAGTTTCATCGGTATCCGCCCGATCAACTGGCTGGGAGACCCGAACCTGGTGCTGCCCGCACTGAGCCTGACCACGATCTGGTGGACTTTTGGATTCCCGATGCTGATTTATATCGCGGGCCTGCAGGGGATTCCGGAACATCTGTACGAGGCGGCCAAAATTGATGGCGCCACCGGCTGGCAGTCTTTCATTAACATCACCGTGCCGCTGCTCCGGCCTACCATCCTGTTTGTAACGGTCACCGGCGTGATCGGACACTTCCAGGTTTTCGGGCAGCCTTATATCATCACCGGCGGCGGGGGTCCGGGCCGGGCATCGTATACGGTGATTATTTACCTGTATCAGCAGGCCTGGGTGGCGTTCCGTATGGGCTATGGCGCTGCGGTGGCTGTAGCCATTGCGGTGATCATGGCGATCATCACCTCTATCCAGTTCCGCGTAATCAGCCGGCCGGTTGAGTACTAAAGGAGGCATCCCTTGAATTTCAGGCACACGTCATTCTACCGATACTTTGGTGTGTATGCCTTTCTGATCGTGCTCTCAGTGGCCGTGCTGTTCCCCCTGGTTATCGCGGTTTCGCAGTCCTTTATGACCAACCAGGAGATTAACCGCTGGCCGCCCAAGATCATCCCTACGGAGCCAACGCTGGAAGGATACAATGCGGTCGTCACCCAGCAGGATATCCGGCTGGATATGTGGCTGCGCAACAGTGTTTTTGCGGCGACCGGCTACACCGCCGCCGTGCTGATCCTTTGCGCGCCGGCGGCCTATGCCTTTGCCCGGTTGCGCTTCCCCGGCAACAAGGTGCTGTTTGCCTTCCTGCTGGTGACCATCATGATCCCGGGGCAGGTGACGCTGATCCCGAACTACCTGCTGATGCGCGACCTGAAATGGATTGACACCTTCAATGCGCTGATCTTTCCCGGCGCTGCCAACGTTTTTGGCGTCTTTCTGCTGCGCCAGTTCTTTATGCAGGTTCCAACGGAGCTGGAAGAAGCCGCTGTGCTCGATGGCGCGGGGTATTTCAGGCGCTTCTGGAGCGTGATCCTGCCGCTTTCTACCAACGCGCTGACGGCGCTGGGCATCTTTGTGTTTCTGGGCCACTTCAATGACCTGTTCTGGCCGATCATCGTCACCAGCAGCCTGGAGACGCGCACCCTGCCTGTGGGCCTGTCGATCATCCAGTCGTCCTATGCTGGCCAGTATCGCCCGATGATCCTGGCTGGAGCCGTGCTGTCCACCCTCCCGGTCCTGATCGTGTATATTATCTTCCAGCGCAGGATCATTCAGGGGGTCACCCTGACAGGGATGGGAGGGCGTTAGTCCAGCCCATCAGGGCAGTCAGGTTTGTGTTTCAGCCTGTTGATGCTTGTTCCGAGCCACACCCCGCAGGGTGCAGGTTAGGTAAGGTGCGCCCAGCGCCAGGGGGGTGCGCACTCATACGGATGTGTTGCATACTGGAGGGCTGGCGGCCCTGTGTCCGATCTCCTGCCCGCTTTTCCATGAGGTAGTACCTGATTTGTTCTGGCACCTGAGGAGGCCGAGGATGTCTAAAGCCCGTGTCTATCTGGATACCAATCGCAGCATCAGCCCTATTTCGCCCCTGCTGTTCAGCGGCTTTGCGGAGCACATGGGCCGCGCGATTTATGAGGGAATCTACGAGCCTGCGTCGCCGCATGCCGATGAGAACGGCCTGCGCAGGGATGTGCTCGCTGCCCTGCGCGAGCTGAATTTCCGCGCCATCCGCTACCCCGGCGGCAACTTCCTCAGCGGCTACCGCTGGCTGGATGGCGTCGGCCCGAAGGATCAGCGCCCGCGCCGCCGCGACCTGGCCTGGCAGTCGGTAGAGTCCAACCAGTTCGGGACGAATGAGTTCATGGAGTTCTGCAAGCTGGTCAATACTGCCCCGATGATGGCCGTCAACATGGGAACCGGCACGATCCAGGAAGCCGCCAACCTGGTGGAGTACTGCAACGCCCCGGTGGGGACACAGTACGCCGACCTGCGCGCCGCCCACGGCTACCGCGAGCCGTACGGGGTCAAGTACTGGTGCGTGGGCAACGAGATGGACGGCCTCTGGCAGATCGGCCACCTGGAAGCCGAGGACTACGGCAAGAAGGCCCGCGAAGCCGCCAAGATGATGCGCTGGCACGATCCCTCGATCGAGTTGGTGCTGTGCGGTTCGTCGTCCTCCGCCATGCCGACCTACCCCGAATGGGACCGCACCGTGCTGGAGCTGGCCTGGGACCAGGTGGACTACCACTCGCTGCACTACTACGCCAACAACCACGCCGACGACACGGCCAGCTACCTGGCGCTGGCGGCCGAGTTTGAGGCGTTTGTCGATACGCTGGACGGCGTGCTGCGCTACGTGAAGGCCAAGACCCGTTCCAAGCACGACGTGTATCTCTCCTGGGATGAGTGGAATGTGTGGTACAAGGCCCACTTCCCCGCCGACATGCAGGGCCAGTGGACGGAAGCGCCGCACCTGATCGAGGAAGTCTACAACCTCGAAGATGCGCTGGTGGTCGCCCAGTGGATGAACGTGTTCCTGCGCAAATCCAGCGTGCTGAAGATCGCCTGCCTGGCCCAGGTGGTGAACGTGATCGCCCCGATCCTGACCACCCGTGACGCGATGCTCAAGCAGTCGATCTACTACCCGTTCCTGTACTTCAGCAAGCTGGCCTCCGGCGTGGCGCTGGACGTGGCCGTGAAGGCTCCGGAGTACGACACGAAGCAGTTCGGCTCCATGCCGCTGCTGGATGTCTCCGCTTCCTACGATGAGGAGTCGGGCGCGCACGCGATCTTCATCGTCAACCGCAGCCAGACGGAAAGCCTGCCGGTGGAGCTGGTCTGGCAGGATCGCGCCCCGGCGCGCATCGGCAAGGTGTACCAGGTCGCCGGGAGCGACCCCAAAGCAGCCAACACCTACGAGAACCCGAATCAGGTCGTCGGCGTGGAAGTCGCCGCGCCCGCCCTGGATGGCAGAACGGCCACGCTTGTCGTGCCGCCGCTGTCCTTCACCGCGATCGAAGCCGGGGGCATGGCCTAGAGTTTCATCATCCGCAGCCGTATTACCGGGGGGAGCCGCACTCGCAGGAGCTGCCGCTCCCCCTTTTTCCCCGCTGGCCGCAGAGCTGGAGGAAATTCGCATGGAGGGCAATCACACGCTGTCAGTATTCGCCCGGGCCTGCCTGGTGGTGATCCTGCTGACGATTGGCGTCAGTGTCGTGGGGGCGCAGTCCGGCGGGGAGGGGGAATCCGGGGCGCTGCGCAACCCGCTGAACGCGCGCGGCGGGGCCGACCCCTGGCTGACTTACTACGACGGCTACTACTACCTCGCCACCACGACCTGGGCTTCCGAGTGGCAGATGCGCCGCTCCCCGACTCTGGCGGGCCTCAAGACCGCTGAGCCGCAGCGCATCTACTTCGAAACGGAACCGTCGCGCTGCTGCAACTTCTGGGCGCCAGAGTTCCACCTGCTGGACGGGCCAGACGGGCCGCGCTGGTACTTCTACTACACGGCGGGTAACCCCACCGGCAACTATGACAACCAGCGCAGCTACGTGCTGGAAAGCGCCGGGACCGACCCCCTGGGGCCGTATACGTTCAAGGGCCGCCTGATGGAGCCGGGCCGGGCTGACTGGATGATCGACGGCAGCGTGATGATGCTGAACGGCCAGCTCTACTACCTGTACTCGGCCTTTGGCCCGCGCCAGTCCGTGTACATCGCGCCCATGAGCAACCCCTGGACGCTCAGTGCGCCGGGCGTGCTGATCACCGAGCCGGAATATGGGTGGGAGTCGTTCGGGTCGTTCGTCAACGAAGGCCCGGTGGCGCTCCAGCGCGACGACCGGACGTTCCTCATCTTCTCGGCCAGCTCCTGCGCGACCGGTGAATACAAGCTGGGGATGCTCACCTACCTGGGCGGCGACCCGCTGGCCCCGGCCTCCTGGGAGAAACACCCGGAGCCGGTATTCTCCCCCTCCCCGGAGAACGGCGTGTACGGCCCCGGCCATAACGGCTTCTTCCGCTCGCCGGATGGCACGGAAGACTGGATCGTGTATCACGCGGTGGACTTCCCGGAGGGGGCCTGCGACGGGCGGCGCACCACGCGCGTCCAGCGGGTGAACTGGCACGCCGACGGCACGCCGGATTTTGGCGTCCCGGTCGCCACTGACGAGGTGATCCCCGCGCCTTCCGGCGACACGGGCAGCGACCCGCTGCGTGCGAGCAGCGACCCGCTGCCGGAGGTGAGCGCGCCCCCGGTCTCGCGCTTCCGCTCGTACAGCTCCGAGCGGGCCTACCTGCGCCACGCCGGCTTCACGATCCGGGCCGATTTCAATATCGCCCTGCTGGCCGATTCGCAGTTCATCATGCAGCCCGGCCTGGCCGACCCGGAGGCCGTTTCGATCGAGTCGGTGAACTTCCCCGGCTTCTACCTGCGCCACCAGAATAACGCCCTGATCCTGGCTGCGGATGATGGCTCGGCCGGTTACGCGGCGGAAGCGACCTGGTGGATCCGGCCCGGCGCGGCTGACAGTGAGTGGATCTCGTTTGAGGCGTACAACCGACCCGGCTATTATATCGGGCGGCAGTTCGGCGTGACGGCGCTGGTGGCGATCACGGACAGCACCCCGGAGGTCGCCCGCGCCGATGCGACCTTCCTGGAAGTGCGCTGAACCGCCGGGGCGTGCGCTCTACCCCGCTGAACGCAGCAGAGGCGTCCGGTTTAACCCGAACGCCTCTGTTTTTGTCTGCTCGCGGTGAGAGACTCAGGAGTCGCCGCTGGTTTCCTCCGCTTCAGCCGCTTCCTCCTGGTTGATGAACGGCCAGCCGTCCTCGTCCCATTCCAGCGGGTCGATGCGCAGCGTGGCGGCCCCGCCGGAGTCGGCATCGTAGGCGTGATAAACGAGGTAGTCCTGATCCTCGTCCTGCAGGATGCAGTTGTGGCCGGGGCCGCGCCAGCGCTCCGTGGCGAACGTGATCTGCGTGCCGCCGCCGCTGCGCAGATCCACGCCGTCGCGGTCAAGGTACGGCCCGGTGACTTCCTCTGCCCGCCCGACCATCACCCGGTAGGTGCTTTCGGCCCCCCGGCAGCAGAAATCAAACGACACGAACAGGTAGTAGTACTCCCCCTTGCGGATGATGAAGGGCGCTTCCACCGCGCCGGGACTCTGGCTGCGGAACGCCAGGTTGTAGAGCGTTTCGTCCTCGGTGGAGAGCATCCCGGTCTCGTAGTCCAGGCGGCGCATCTTGATGCCACTCCAGAAACTGCCAAAGGACAGCCACGGCACGCCTTCCTCGTCCAGGATCACGTTCGGGTCGATACAGTTGTAGTTATCGGTCAGGGTTGAGGCGATTACCACCCCGTGATCGACCCACTCGAAATCCTCGCTTTCACCGTCCAGGGTCACGTTGGTCGCCAGGCCGATGGCGGAGAGGTTGCTGCCGAAGGTGGAAGCGGAGTAATACAGGTGATAGCGGTCATTGAAGAACGAGATATCCGGCGCCCACAGATCTGTGACGCCGGGGATGGATTCACGCGCCCAGTCCGGCGCGCGGCGGAAGACGGTGACCCGCGGGGTGGCCATCTCCCAGTGCAGCAGGTCTGAGGACTGGCGCACGTAGATGCCGGAGCCGGTGCAGAACAGGTAGTACATCTCCCCGGCTTTGATGATCGCGGGGTCATGCACAAGCTGGATTCTACCGGTCAGATCAAGGCCCATGGGATGCGGTCCTTTCAGCAGGGGGGGCTGCGCGGCCCGCAGCCCGTATCGGGGCCGCAGGCCGAGGCCCAGGCCGGCGCCCAGGGCCAGCCCGGAGCGGAGAAACTGGCGGCGGGTGAAGTGTTTGGACATGGTGGTTATCCTTTGCGCTCTGGTTATCCTGTCGGTCAGGTGGCGGGATCAGCCGCGCTCCAGCCAGACGGCCATTTCGTGAATGCCGCGGTGTCCCCAGGCGTAGTAGGGGATGGCGGTGATCGCGCCGCCCCGGATCACGGTGATGCCGCCCAGCAGGTCGGGCTGCTCCTTGATGGCCAGCAGCAGATCATCCGGCAGGCTGAGGCCGATGGCGCGCCCGCCGTTGTCGATACCCTCCACCGCGTAGACCAGCGGGCCGCGCTCCAGCGCGACCTTGCCCGCCAGATCGGCCACCGCCGGGTGCGCGATCACGCGCCGGATGGGCATGGGGAAGTGCAGGGTTACGGTATCGCCCGGCTGCCATTCGCGCTCCACGGGCAGGTAACCCGCTTCGATCTGCCAGTCCAGCGGCTCGCCGTTCAGCCGGGCGGTGACGCCCTCCGGCGTGTCATTGACATAATGGTACAGGTCGCCGGGCAGGGGGAGGCCCTTCACCCAGCCGGGGATGCGCAGCGCCAGCGTGAAGCGGGCCGGGCCGCCCGGTTCCACCCGCAGGGTGATGCTGCCCTCCCAGGGGTAGCGCGTTTCCATGCTGATCTGCACGTCCTGCCCGCCCAGCTGGGCGGTTGTCTCGCTGCCAATGTACAGGTTGACATACAGGCGGTCATCCCGCTGGGCATAGATGTAGCCCGGCAGGGAAGGCATCAGCCGCACGACGTTGGTCGGGCAGCAGGAGCAGCCAAACCACGGCTGGCGCTCCAGCGTATTATCGTAATTGAAGCCGAACTCCGTGTCCGCCTCCAGCGGGTTTACGTAAAAGAACGTGTTGCCTTCCATCGAGATGCCGGAGAGGAAGCCGTTATAGAGCGTGCGCTCCAGCACGTCGATATAGATGCTCTTGCCTTCCAGCAGGAACAGGCGGTGGTTCCAGAAGATGCTGCCGATGGCCGCGCAGGTTTCGTTGTAGGCCGTCAGGTTGGGCAGCTCGTAGTCGTCGCCGAAGGCTTCACCCAGGTGGCGCGCGCCGATCCCGCCGGTGAGCGCCAGCTTCTTATGCACCATGTTCTCCCAGATCGCCTTGATCGCGCTGCTGTAGGCGTCGTCGCCCATCAGCCCGGCGATATCGGCCATCGCGGCGTACATGTACATGGCGCGCACCGAATGGCCGACCGCCTCCCGCTGGTCGATGACGGGCAGGTGATCCTGCATGTAGCCGGGGTTGTCGAAGGCGTGCATCAGTTCCCGCCCGTGGGCATGCCCGCGCTCATCCAGGAAGAACTTCGCCAGGTTCAGGTACTTCTCCTCCCCGGTCACGTGGTACAGCCTGATCAGCCCCAGCTCCACTTCCTGGTGACCGGGCACGTCACGCAGGCCGTCCGGCCCGAAGACCTGCGTGAGCAGGTCGGCGCTGCGCAGGGCGATATCCAGGAAGGCGCGCTTGCCCGTCGCCTGGTAGTACGCGACCGCGCCCTCGTACATATGCCCCAGGTTGTACAGCTCGTGGCTCATCGTCAGGCTGGACCAGCGCTCCGGCCCGGCGGTTTCATGCGGGTGTTCGGGGTCGATCGTGCGCGCAGTGTAGAGGTAGCCATCCGGCTCCTGCGCGGCGGCGATGCGCGTGATGATGCCGTCGATGTAGGCTTCCAGCGCGGGGTCCGGCTGCACCTGGAGGGCGTAGGCCGCGCCCTCGATCACCTTGAACACATCTGAATCGTTGAACTGCAGGCCGGTGTGCGGGCCGTCCAGCTTGCCGGCGGCTTTGTCGAAGTTGGCGATGCGCCCGGTTTCTTCACACTTCTGAAAATCGTAGGGGATGGTGACACCCCGGTTTGTCTCGATCCGCTTACGCCAGAAGGCATCCTGAATGCGCACCTGTGTAAACGGAACGGGTTGGAATGGGTAATCTGATTTAACCTTCGGCATAATGCGTACTCCCACACATCTCGTGCGCGCAACGAACAGGAGATAAGCAGCCAGCATGGCCTCGCCCGGCGTATCAGGCAAAGCGACACGTTGGCCGGTTCATAAAACCGTCTTGGGTGGAATCGGGATTCTATTCTGAGGGGTAAGAAGTACGTACACCCTTATTATACGTGGAATTGCGTATCCGAACAAATGAACCCCCGCAGCGTGTATCGCCTGCGGGGGCATACTCCGGCGGGGCGGGGCGCTAACTGATCGTCAGCGCGACGACCGACTTCGCGGGCAGGGCGATCGCCAGCGTGTCGCCCTCCAGCCGCGCGCCGTCAAACGGCTGCGGGCGGATGGCGTCCGGCTGGTCGAAGGTGTTGTGGGCGGTCATGGCGCCCGCGGTCAGGATGCGCCCGCTGACTGCGCCCGCGGCTGGCATGCCGCGCAGCTCGCAGGTGAACTCGCGCCCGGCGTTCGGGTCGAGATTGCACAGCGTCAGCAGCACCTGCCCGGAGGCATCCCGCGAGGCGGAGGCGCTCACGGCGGGCAGCGTCCGGCCTTCGAACGTGTACGGCTCACACTGAACGTCGAGGGGCAGGTAGGCGGCGTCCTGGTGGCCCTTGAACATCTCAAAGACGTGATAGGTCGGCGTGAGGATCATCTTTTCGCCCTCGGTCAGGATCATGGCCTGCAGGACGTTAACCGTCTGTGCCAGGTTCGCCATCACGATCCGGTCGGCGTAGTCGTGGAAGATGTGCAGCGTCAGCCCGGCAACCAGCGCGTCGCGCAGCGTGTTCTGCTGGTACAGGAAGGCGGGGATAGTCCCCGGCTGGGGCGGGTACCACGTCCCCCACTCGTCCACGATCAGCCCGACCTGCTGGTCGGGGTCGTAGTAGTCCATGATCGCGGCGTGTTCCTTGATGCTGTCTTCGATCTTCAGCGCGTTGACCAGCACCTCGAACCACTCGTCCTCCCCGAACTCGGTCGCGGAAAAGCCTGTCTCGCGCATGTAGACGTAGTAGTGCAGGCACAGCGCGCCGATCGTCTGCGGGCCGTGAGGGGCCGCCGCCCGGAACACGTCGCGCATCAGCACCTCGGTGCCGTAGATGAACGGGCCGCCCATCCCGCTGGCGATCTTGTAGAGCTTGTTCTCGCCGTAATTGCGGGCGTAAACCTGGAAGCGACGGTACAGGTCGGCGTAATATTCGGGCCGCATGAACCCGCCGCAGCCCCAGTTTTCGTTGCCGATGCCCCAGAACTTCACCTGCCACGGCTCTTCCCGCCCGTTGGCGCGGCGCTGGGCCGCCAGCGTGCTGTCGCCGTCAAAGGTCAGGTATTCCAGCCAGTCGGCCATCTCCTGCGGGGTGCCGCTGCCCACGTTAGCGCAGATGTACGGCTCGCAGTCCAGCTGGGCGCACAGGTCCATGAATTCGTGCGTGCCGAAGTGGTTGTTCTCCACCACATCGCCCCAGTGGAAGTTCACGCGGCGCGGGCGCTGATCCTTCGGCCCGATGCCGTCCTGCCAGTGGTAGGCGTCCGCGAAGCACCCGCCCGGCCAGCGCAGGTTGGGGATGTTCACCGCGCGCAGGGCCTCCACCACATCCGTGCGGATGCCACGCGTGTTGGGGATGCTCGACTCCTCCCCGACCCAGATGCCGTCATAGATGCAGCGGCCCAGGTGTTCCGCGAAATGCCCGTACAGGTGGCGGCTGATGACCGTGGTGGTCAGATCGGCGTTGACGATCAGCTTGTTCATGGGGATATCCTCTTTACAGCATTCGGCGCATTGATCAGATTGTACACTAAAGGCCGGCCGGGAAACGGTGCAAGAGGGCGAGGGCGCTCCCACTGTCGCCAGACAGCGCGACAGTGGGAGTAGGAGAGAGGAAGATTAGCCCTCTGGGCCGTAGATCTGGAAATTGCCGCTGAGATGCAGCAGCCCGAACAGGTAGAGCAGCCCGTCATAGTAGCGATACTGGCCGGAGGGGATCGGCGTGTTCCAGAATTCCTGGACGAATTCCCAGGCGATCGGGTCGGTGGCGGCCAGCGCAGCCGTGGCGTTCATCGCCACCAGCCCGGTGGAATGCCAGGGGGACTGCGGCTCGCCTTCCCAGGTATACTCGCCCACATAGGTTTTGATGCCCTGGCCGTGGAAGAAGCCCAGGTAGCCGCTGACCCAGTCGATCTGCCAGGGGTCGGCGGCGAACCAGGCGTAATCCACCGCGATATTCATCCCGATGCGCCACGCATCCGCGCCGAAGTACTCGCCATAGCCGCTCATGGCTTTCGGTTCCCCGTCAAAGGTGGTGTAGTTCGTCATCAGGTAGGTTTCGGGGTGGGCCGCCTTGTGGAAGAATGCGCGGCTGGCCTCGGCTGCCCTTGCCCAGAAGTCGTTATCCTCGGCGGCCCAGCGCGCCCACAGCTCGTAGTAGTGCGGCAGGTGGTACGAGGGATCGGTGAACTGGGACAGCTCGCCCATGCGCGGCACGAACACGACGTAGGTCGTTTCCTCGTCAAAGGCGTTGGTCTCGATCCCGCGCCGGCCGTCCTCGGTGTGCAGCATGGTGTGCAGGATGGCGTTGGCTTCCGCCTCATAGTTGAAGATGCCCTCACCGTTGCCCCAGCGGTGCGCGGCGAAGAACAGCGCCATCACAAACCACTCCTCGCCATCCGGGGCGGGGTTGGCGTCAAGCTGCTCGCCATCGGGGGTGCAATGCCACGCGAAATAGCCGGCGTAGGGGGCTTCCTCCTGATACATGTAGGTTTTGGCCCACTTCCACAGCCGGTCGAATTCTTCCTTGCGGTCAAGCTGGACGGCGATCATCATGCCGTAGGACATGCCCTCGGAGCGCACGTCGTTGTTGCCCGTATCCAGCATGTAGGCCATGTCGTCCCCCACCGGGTAGTACACCCGCTGGAAGCTGTCATCGCCGTAAAAGAGCTGCTGGAAGGTGGCCTCGATACGGGTTTCGATCGCCTCCGGCGTGATGCCGGACTGAGCCAGCAGGTTGCGGTACTGGCCGGTGAAGAACGCGCCTTCCTCCGGGGGGAGCAGGGTGGTGTCGCCGCCATTCTGGGCGTGGGCCGCGAGGCCTGGCACGGCCAGCAGCGCCAGCGTGAGGATCAGGTTCAGGGGGGTACGGATGCGCATAGCTACCCTCGTTAAAGAAAACCGGCGGCGCAGGCCGTAAGCTGGCCCGCGCCGCCGGGGAGCAGGTTTAGCGGACGCTGACCGGGGTGATGTACTGCGGCCGGGTCACCTGGAACGGCGCCCCGACAATCGTGATCAGCCCGGTCTGGCGGATGTCGTCAGATGACGCGCCGACCATGATCTCGACCTCGCCCGGCTCCACCACCAGGTTCATCGCCAGGTCGTAGAAGGCGAGCTGGCTGGTGTGCAGGCTGAAGGTGACGGTGCGAGTTTCGCCCGGCTGGAGCGCCAGGCGCTTGAAGGCTTTCAGCTCTTTCACCGGGCGGGTGACGCTGGCTACCCGGTCATGGATGTAGAGCTGCACCACCTCGTCGCCGGCGCGGTCGCCCGTGTTGGTGATGTCCACGCTGACGGTGACGCCGCTGTCCGGCGCGATCTCGGCGGCGCTGATCTGGAGGTTGGCGTACTCGAAGGTCGTGTAGCTCAGGCCATGCCCGAAGGGGTACAGGGGGCTGGTGCTGCCATCCACGTAGTCCCCGTACCAGTGGGAGCGCCCGCCGGAGGGTTTGTGGTTGTAGAATACCGGGATCTGTCCCACGCTGCGCGGCAGGGAGACAGGCAGCCGCCCCGCCGGGTTGACCTTACCGAAGATCACGTCGGCGACGGCGCTGCCGCCTTCCTCGCCGGGCAGCCAGGCCTCGATCACCGCCGGGATATGCTCCGCGATCCAGGGGATGGCCGGCGGCCGCCCATTCAGCAGGACGACGATCACGGGCTTGCCGGTGGCGGCCACCGCTTCCACGAGCTGCTGCTGCACGCCCGGCAGCGTGATATCCAGCCGGTCCACGGCCTCACCTGTCGTGCAGTCCGTGGTCAGGCCGGATTTGTCGCCCACCGCCACGATGACCACATCCGCCCGGCTGGCGATCTCAACCGCCTCCGCGAAGCCATCCGTCGCGGGGTCGGTGACATCGCAGCCGCGGGCATGCAGGATTTCCGTCCCCGGCGCGGCCGCCTGGCGGATGCCGTCCAGCAGCGTGACCATTTTCACGTAAAAGGGCTGAATCGCGTCCAGGTCATCCGGCCGGGGCAGCGCGGCAGCCGGCACATCGCCCGGGTTATTCTCCTGCTGGCTGGCGGCATGCTCCAGGTGGGAGGGGTAGTGGTAGTCGCCTTGCAGGAGCCGGATGCTGTCCGCGCTGGGGCCGATCACGGCGATGGTGCGCGGCGTGTCGTCCAGCGGCAGCAGGCCGCCCTCGTTTTTCAGCAGGACGATCGATTCCTGGGCCACGCGCCGGGCGACGGCGCGCTGCTCGGCGGTGTCGAAGATCGCCGTCACGGTGTCGGCATCCACGTAGGGATATTCGAAAAGGCCCAGCTGGAACTTGAGGCGCAGCATGTTCGCCACGGCCGCATCGACCAGCGCGGGGTCGATCTCGCCTGCGTCCAGTGCATCCCGCAGCGGCTGGCCGTAGCACACGCTGGCCGGCAGCTCGATATCCATGCCGGCTTCCAGCGCCTGGCGGGCCGCCTCGCGGAAATCGGCGGCGGTGTGGTGGTACAGGGCGAAGTTTTCGATGGTGAAGTAATCCGAGACAATCGCGCCCTGGAAGCCCAGCTCCCCGCGCAGCAGGTCCACCAGCAGTTCTTTGGAGCTGCCGCACGGCACGCCGTCCAGCTCGTGGTAGGCGTTCATGATCGTGGCCAGCCCGGCCTCTTTGATCGCCATCTCAAACGGATGCACATAAATCTCACGCAGCTCGCGGGCCTGGATGTGCGCCGGCGCCCAGTTCATGCCGCCTTCGGAGGCGCTGTAGCCGACGAAGTGTTTGCCCGTGGCGGCGACGCCCTCCCGCAGGTCGTCGCCTTGCAGGCCGCGCACGTAGGCTGTCCCCAGCACGCCGGTGAGGTAAGGGTCTTCGCCGAGCGTCTCTTCCGTGCGCCCCCAGCGCGGGTCGCGCACGATGTCCAGGACCGGGGCCAGCGCCTGCCGCGCGCCAATCGCGCGCATCTGCTGGCGGATGATGTCGGCCATGGTTGTGATCAGGTCCGGGTTCCAGCTGGCCGCGTAGCCAATGGCCTGCGGGAAGCAGGTTGCCTCCCTGGAGAGCAGGCCGGCCAGGCTTTCTTCGTGGATGATGGCCGGGATGCCCAGCCGGGTCTTTTCCACCAGGAAGCGCTGCATGGCGTTGATCACGGTGGCGCTGGCAGTGGGCAGCAGGGAAGTCGCCCCGGCGACACGCGTGATCTGGCCAATGCCGGCGGCCAGATGCTCCTCGGCCAGGGCTTCCGAAAACTCGCCATTTGCCATCAGCGCGCGTGACCACATGCAGCCGATCTGGCCGAGTTTTTCTTCCAGTGTCATGCGCCCCAGCAGGTCGCTAACCCGCGCGTCGATGGGTTGGGTTGGATCTAAGTAAACAGGCTTTTCCGTCACCTGCATGCCATTCTCTCCTGAAGTACAGGCCCGCTGCCAGCAGCAGGCGGCGCGAACGCCCCCGCCACTAACCGGCCAGCAATCTAGCCCTTAAGTTCGCCGCCGGTCAGCCCGGTGACGATATAGCGTTCTGTGAAGACATAGAAAATCACCGCCGGAATCATCAGCAGCGTCACATATGCCATAATCCCAGCCCAGTCGGAGCCGAACTGGCCCTGAAACTGCATGATGCCCAGGGGCAGCGGCCATTTTTTAGGATCTGCCAGGAGCACGAGCAGCGGCAGAAAGAATTCGTTCCATGCGCCGATCACCTGCAGCGTCGCCACAGCGGCCAGCGCCGGGCGCGAGATCGGGATCAGGATATGGCGGAAAAAGCCAAAGGCCGTGCAGCCATCTATATAGGAGGCGTCTTCCAGCTCGGAGGGGATGGCGCGGAAGAAGCCCCGCAGGATGACGACCGAGCCGGGCAGCCCGAAGGCCACCATGGGCAGGATCACCCCCCACAGGCTGTTGATCAGGCCCAGCTGGCGGATCTGAATGAAGATTGGCAGGATCGCGACCGTGATCGGGAACAGCAGTCCCAGGGTCAGGATGTTAAACACCAGGTCTCGCCCGAAGAACTCGATGCAGGCCAGGACAAAGGCCAGCATGGAGGACAGGATCACCACCAGTGCCGGGATGGTCACCGACAGCAGGACACTGTTCTTCAGCGCGATCCAGAAGGTCTCCCCGTTCAGGATGCGGGTGTAGTTCTCCCAGTGGATGCCCGTTCTGGGCAGCCCGAAGGGGGTTGTCAGGAATTCGCCGGTGGTACGGATGCTGCCCAGGAGTGCGGTCAGCACCGGGCCAAACATGACAATGGCGAGTGCGGTGAGGATCAGATACTTGATGATGGTGATTACCGTTGATTTCGTCATGATAGGCCCCCTTATGCCATTTCACTGTAGTCCTGGTTCATGACGAGCCGCTGGTAGCCCAGCGAGAACACCAGTGTCACCAGGAACAGCACCACCGCAATGGCCGAGCCGTAGCCCAGTTGGAAGCGTGTAATGCCGTACTTGTACAGGTAAGTCACCAGCAGCTCGGTGGAATTCACCGGGCCGCCGCGTGTGAGGGTCCACACCAGCACGAACTGCTGGAAGGATCCCAGCACTGAGAGATAGACCGTCATGCGGATCGTGCTGCCCATCATCGGCAGGGTGATGAAGCGCAGAACGTTGGCTTCCGAGGCCCCGTCAATCCGGGCGGCTTCCTCCAGGTCACTGGGGACGCCCTGCAGCCCGGCCATGTACAGGATCATGTGCAGCCCGAAGTACTTCCAGGTCATCACGAAGAACACGGCGATCAGGGCCGTGTTGCGGTCTCCCAGCCAGGTCTGGTATTCATAGCCGGGGATGATGCTGGAGAAGAACACGTTCACCAGGCCGGAGGTGGGGTGATAAACGTACTGCCAGATGATGCCGGTGACGATCTCCGAAAATACATAGGGGACGAAAAAGGCCGCGCGATACAAATTCTTGCCGGGCAGCTTGCCGCGCCCCACCAGCAGGGCCAGCCCCATCGCGAGCGGTAATTGAAGCACCAGGGAGAGCACCACAATCGAGATGCTGTGGCTGAACGACATCCGGAACACGTTGTGATTCCAGAGTCTCTCGAAGTTGCCGATGCCGACAAAATCGGTTGGCGGGCCGAACCCGTCCCAGTCGAATGTGCTGAAGTAGAAGGACTGGGCGACCGGCACGACCAGGAAGAGCAGGAAGACCACCATCCCCGGCAGCAGGAACGCCAGGACGGTCAGATTCTTGTTGATGGCCTGGTTACGTTTATCGCGATTCGTATCAGGAGTGTACGACCGCGGCAGCACCCGGTGGCGTGGGACAGACATAACCGTGTTCCTTAGGACTCATTAGCTGTGCAAGCTCGGATGGAGAAAGGTGTTGGAAGGGGTGGGGATACACTCGTATCCCCACCCCTGATAGTTCGGTCGGTCAGGCGCCTGGATTACTCCAGTTCCATCACCGCGGAGTCTTCAATCATCAGCGCGACTTCTTCGGGGGTCATCGTGCCCGCGAAGAGCTGCTCTACCGCGTCCAGGACCGTGCCGGCCAGCGCGGGCGGCAGGAACTGATCGTAGTACAGCTGGAAGTATTCGGCCTCGTTACGGGCCTTGATGATCTGGCCGACAATCGGGTCTTCGACCAGCTCAACATCCGCGCCCACCACGGTCGGCGGGGAGAAGAGGAACGGAGCGCTCATCTGATTCTCAACGGTGGTCAGGTAGCGCAGGAAGTCGATGGTCTCATCCGGGGCATTCACGCCGAGCACGAAGCCGTCGCCACCACCGAGGGTATCGGTCGGGGCGCCCGCGCCGCCTTCAAGCGCCGGGAAGGGGAACCAGCCGAGCACGTCGGTCACGCCGGTGCCGTCTTCACTGTTGGTTTCCTGGTTGCCGGGCGCCCACTGGCCCATCAGCTCCATGGCCGCCAGGCCATTGCCCATCTGCGCGCCTTCATCACCGAAGGTCATGCCCAGGAAGCCAGCCGGGAACGGCTCCATGTCAATCAGGTCCTTCAGCAGCTCGCCCGCCTGGACGAACGGCTCATCGGCGAACGACCCTTCACGGTTGTAGGCCTTCAGGAAGGCTTCTTCGCCGCCGGTGCGGATCGCGAGGTAAACCCACCAGAAGTGGCCCGGCCACTTGTCGCGGCCACCCAGGGCGATCGGGGTGATGCCGGCATCCTTCAGCGCCTGCACCGCGTCAATGAACTCAGTCCAGGTCGCGGGGGGAGCCTCGGGGTCAAGCCCGGCCTGCTCAAAGAGTTCCTTGTTGTAGAACATGCCGACGGCGCCCCAGCGCCACGGCACGCCGTAGTACTCGCCGTCCATGCCGAACAGCTCAACTGCCGCAGGGGCCGCAAACGAGTCGTACCACTCGCCTTCCAGGTCGGCGCTGATGTCACGCAGCAGGCCGTTTTCGGCATACGCCCACAGGACGCCGCCGCCCCAGCTCTGGAACAGGTCCGGGGGATCGCCTGCCTGCATCACGGTGGTCAGCTGTGACTTGAAGGCCTCGTTTTCGAGGATCGTGATCTCGATATTGACGTTCGGGTTCATCGCCATGTAGTCATCGGCGATGCCCTGGAAGACAGCCGCGTCGGCTTCGGCGGTGGCGATGTGCCACCAGCGGATCGTGACCTCGTCGCCCTGGGCGCTAACCAGCGCTGCGGGGAGGATCAGGGCGGCGATCAGGAGCATGTAGACTGAAAAACGAAAGTGCTTATTCACCTTTTGTTTCCTCTCAGGTATAGTAGTGACGTTGTATCCCGGCCATGCTATGGGTGGTCTTGATTGGTCGTCAGGCACCCGTATCGTGGCCGGCTTTCTTAGGGCGATAACACGGAATCTCATCAGTTGTGCGGCAATGTGCGTGGGCTGGTGTGCGGCGCACCTCCTTTCCTCTTTTGTATCAGGCTTTCGGCGGCTGGCAGGAATTGCGGATAATCAGCTCAGTATCCACCAGCACCCGATGTTCAATCGGCTTGCCCATGATCCGGTCCAGCAGCATGCGCGTGGCGATACGGCCCATTTCGCGCAGGGGCTGGCGGACGGTGGTCAGGGCGGGGTGGGACCAGGCCGCTTCCGGCAGGTCGTCAAACCCCATGAGCGAAACATCGCCCGGGATGTTCAGCCCGCGGCTGCGAATCGCGTCAGCGGCGCCAAAGGCGGAAAGATCGCTGGCGGCGAAAATCGCCGTGGGCGGCTCGGGCAGGTCCAGCAGCTCATTGGCCGCCGAAAATGATTGAGGCGAGTCAAACTCGCCGTTGCGAACCAGGTCGGGGTTGTACGGAATATGATGCGCCGCCAGGGCATCCTTGTAGCCCTTATGGCGCTCGATGGAGCTGTTCAGCACCGGGATGCCCACGATGAACCCGATCCGGCGGTGTCCCAGCCCGATCAGGTACTCGGTGGCCTCATACGCGCCCTGGTAATTGGCGGCGATCACGGTCGGGCTGTAGTCATCAAAGCCCTGGTGGTCGACCACGACGTAGGGGAAGTCCTGCTCGTGCAGCGCGCTGAGGTACGCCTGCGGGTCCAGCGGCACGAGCAGCAGCAGGCCATCGGTCAGGCCGCGGGTCATCGTGGCGACATAGGCGGTTTCGTGGGTGCGCCGCCGGTTGGTGGTATAGAGCATCAGGTCATACTGGCTGGCGGCCAGCACATCGTCAATGCCGATCATCACCTGCCCGATGTAGCTTGTTCCCACGCCCGGCACCAGCAGCCCGATCGTGTGGGAGCGCCCCCCGGCCAGGCTGCGGGCCTGCTTGTTGGCGACATAGCCCAGGCTGGTCATGGCCTTCAGCACCTGCTCGCGCTTGTTCTGGCTGACGTGCGGATAGTTGTTGATCACCCGGGAGACAGTCGCATAGGACACGCCCGCTTCACGGGCGACATCCTTGATGCTGATCTTCTGTCGTTTCTGCCTGGTGCTCATCGCTGCGCTCGCTGGTCAAAGAATTGAAAGCGTTTGCAAAATTGAGTAAAAAAAGAGCAAAAAAGATGCGGGCTAACTATCCAAGCTGTCGTGACTCTGTGGCGTGTTCAGGTTGTTCAACTTACACGAACTTTGACTGAATTGCTTGCAAACGTTTTCAATAAAGTATACCAGGATGTTTATCCTGTCAATATATCAAAACAATATATAGTCGAATTTCGTGTCAAAGATCACCCGTGCAGGGCGTGATCGCAGCAAGCGGCCGGGCCGGATTTGGCGACAAAAAACCAGGGCAGCCGTGTGTCGCCTGGCTGCCCTGGGGGGAGACTTACCCGGAAACGGATGGTGGATCAGGGGCGTTTGATCGCCGCGAAGCGGGCCGTGGTCTCGCGGATGCTCGTTTCCACGGGCAGGCGCTCCATGCTGGAGGCCCCCACAAAGCCATGCACCGGCACGCGGGCCAGCACCTGCTCGACATCCTCAGGGCTGGCGATTGGCCCGCCGTGGCACAGCGTCAGAATGTCCGGGTTCACGGCGCTGGCGGCTTCCATCATCTCGCCCACCAGGTCGGCGGCCTGGTCCAGCGTCATCGTCTCCTCCGCGCCGATTGACCCGCCCGCGGTCAGGCCCACATGCGCCAGCAGCAGGTCGCAGCCCGCCTGCGCCATCAGGCGCGCCTCTTCCGCGTTGAAGGCATAGGCCATTGTGAAGATGTTCAGCTCGTTGGCCAGGTGGATCATCTCGGCTTCTTTGTGGTAGCCCATGCCGGTTTTTTCCAGCGCGGCGCGGAAGCTGCCATCGATCAGCCCGACGGTGGGGAAGTTGTTCACGCCGGAGAAGCCCGCGGCCACCACCTGGCGCAGGAACGCGGCCATCACCCGGGTGGGGTCCGTCCCGTTGACCGAGCAGATCACCGGGACGCGCTTCACGATCGGCAGGATCTGGCGCTCGCCCATCTCCAGCGCGATCGCGTTGGCGTCGCCATAGGCCAGCAGGCCGGAGAGCGAGCCCAGCCCGTGCATGCGGTAGCGCCCGGAGTTGAAAACGAGCAGCAGGTCGGCGCCGCCCTCTTCCTCAAACTTCGCCGAGATCCCGGTCCCCGCCCCGGCGGCCACCAGGATATGCCCGCTTTCCAGCCGGGCGCGCAGCCGGTCCAGGACTTCATGGCGTGTGTATTGTTTCATTGGTGCGGTCTCCTTAGTCAGTCAAGCATGTCGAGCATCAACCGGGCGGCCAGCGCCGCGAATGCCGGGTCGTCAAGGTGATGCGGATCTTCCACCACGCGGATCGCGGGGGAAAGTGACGCCTTGAGCGTCTCGAACAGGGCGGCGTTGGCTTCCGGCGCGTGGAAGATTTTGCCGGGGCGGTCAATCGAGGACAGCCCACCCAGCGGCAGCGCGACAGTCACCGGCCCGCGGGCGGCGTTGAGCCTGGCCGCGATAAAGCGGGCGATCGCCTCGTTTTCGGCCACATCGGTGCGCATGGTGGTCATGGTGGGGTTATGCACGTTGAGCGTGCGCCCGCTGAAGCGTTCCGGCACCTGGTCACGTGGGGGCAGCACGATCGTATCGGCCGCGCCGGGCACGATCAGCTGTGGCAGGCCCAGCGCCCCGGCCGCGGCCAGGCGATCCGGCCCGGCGTCGTGCAGCCCGCCGACAAGGTGCGCGCCGATCTCGGCCAGGGTCATATCCATCACAGCGTGGATACGGCCCATCTGCATCAGGCGTTCCATCGTGCGCCCGCCCACACCGGACGCGTGAAACACCCACGTTTCGAAGCCCGCCGCGTCCACATGGCGCCGCGCGCCGCTGACCCCCGGCGTGGTCGTGCCGTACATCGTCAGCGCGACGACGCGCCTGCCGGAAGGCTGAAAAGGCCGGTAGCCGGCGGCCATCCCGCAGATCGCCGCGGCGGCATTGTTCAGGACCATCTCCAGCATCGGGTTGAGGCCGCCGATATCCAGCAGGGAGGGCATCATCACGATATCGGAGATGTCCACGTGCCAGCGCGTATTGCCGGAGGCCAGTGTGGACACCATCAGCTTGGGGATGCCATACGGCAGCGCGCGCATGGCCGTTGTGCAGATCGTCGTCCCGCCGGAACCGCCGACGCCCACCACGCCCTGCAGCCGCTCCTCCGCCGCCAGCCGGTTGAGCGTTTGCGCCGCGCCCTCGCACACCAGCGCCACCGCTTCCCCGCGCGGCAAGGCGTGAATGGCGGCGACGTCGCGGCCGACCGCCGCGGTCACATCTTCCGCGCTGATATCCGCCCCGGCGAAGGCCGAGCGACTGGCGCTGACATCCATCAGCAGAGGGATGCAGCCGTGGGCCTTCACCCGTTCCGCCAGGAACGACAGCTCCGGGCCCTTGGTATCCAGCGTACCCATCACGACAATGGTGGGGATGCGCTCGCTGTGGGTCATAGGCTGCTTACCTCCTGCGCGCCGGCGCGCAAACCGAAAAAAGCGCAACGCTGCGATCCAGCTTGCCGCAAGGTCGTGATCTGCCACGGTGGTAGGTCATGGTGGTGGAAGGCGGGCATTGCGCGGGCTGGCCCTGCCCCCAATGATAACACTTCTGATCCGGGCGGCAATTGACTCGCGGCCCGGACGGCCAGGCTAAAACGTCAGCGGCGACCCGATCCATTCCGCTGGCGCTGGCACGCCCAGCAGCCGCGCGATCGTGGGCGCGAGGTCCGTGATCTGCACCGGGCGTTCGATACTGACGCCCGCCGGGATGCCGGGACCGCTGAGGATCACGGGGGTGGTCATGTCCTCGGGGCAGTCTGTGCCGTGCGTCTGGTCATGCCCGCCGTGGTCACTGGTGACAATCACGGTGAGGTCATCCGGCAATGCCGCCAGTACGTCCCCGATGCAGCGGTCGGCGTGGCTGATGGCCGCCAGGTAAGGCTCGCTCATCCAGCCCCAGGCATGGCCCGCGATGTCGGTCGCGCCCAGGTACACGAACGCGAAATCGACCGGGTGATCGCGCAGCCAGCCCGCCGCCAGCCGGGCGACTTCGCTGTCCGGCGTGCCGTCGCCGGTCACGTCCTTCACCATGAAGGCCGCGTGCAGCGCGCCGGGCCGCGCCAGGTCGCGCAGCTCCTCCCAGTTGTAGAAAAAGGCGGTGGTCAGCCCGGCAGCGGCCAGCACGTCAAACAGGCCGGGCACGGGCCGCACCTGCGGCGTCCATACGTTGGTGGTGATGCCGTGTCTCTCAGGCGGCACGCCCAGCATCAGCGAGGCATGGCATGGCAGCGTCATGGAGGGCATCACGGTGCGGGCGGTCAGGGTATGCGCCCCGGCGGCGCGCAGACGGTCCAGCGTTGGGGTTTCCGCCGCCAGCAGGCCATCCGGCCGCATGCCATCCACCAGGAACAGGATCACGCGTGGTCTTTCAGTCATGGGTTTCCTCCTGGCTCAGCTCAGCCCCACCAGCACCAGCCCGGCGGAGACGATCGCCACGCCCAGCAGCTTGGGCCGGTAGCGCGGCTCTCCCTGGAGCGTGATGCCCAGCACCGCCCCGATCGGGATGCTGAGCTGGCGAAAGGCGGCCACGTAGCTCACATTGGTCACATAGGCCATGGCGCCCAGCACCAGCCCGTAGGTCGCCATGATGATCAGGCCGGTCGCCGCGCCGGAGCGCAGCATGGCCGGGTTGTTCAGGAAGCCGCGCAGCAGGTGGCGCTCCGGCGGGTAGAGCAGCACAGCGACCCCCAGCATGAGGGCGGTGCTGATCGTCTGCAGCGCGATATATAGCAGCGTGATCGCGGTGTTGGGCAGCGCGATCGCGCCGGAAAGCCGCAGCGCGCTCAGCGCCCGGTCATCGATCACGGTATAGCCCGTCGTGCCGATCGCGGCGATCACGGCCATTAGCACCACGATGTCGGCGTAGCGCCGCCACTGCATCCCGCCGAAGGTCGGCAGGGGCAGGATCACGCACCCGGCGGCGATCAGGATCATGCCCGCCAGCCCCAGCGGCGTGATCGCCTCCCCCTGGCCCAGCGCGGTGCTGACCGCCACCACCAGCAGCACCGGGATCGCGCGCGCCAGCGGGTAGGCCAGCGACATATCGCCGCGCCGGTACGCGCCCGCCAGCCCCAGAAAGTAGATCATCTGCGCGATGCCCGTCGCCACGACCAGCCCCCACACCTCCGCCGGGATCAGCGGCAGGGCGGCGCGGTAGATCAGCAGCACGGGGGAGATGGCGACTCCCGCCGCGATGGTGGTGATGAAGAAGAATGCCAGGGAGGGACTCTGGCGCTTGCTGATGAAGTTCCAGGAGGCATGCATAAAGGCCGAGATGATGATGAGCAGGATCGCGATCAGGCTCATGGGGTGGGGGGTCTTTTCTGGTGAAGGAAGGCGCAGGGTTCAGTCCGGTGATGTGGCCAGCGCGGCGCGAAGGCTGGCGGCCAGCGCCCGCGCCTTTTCCGGCGCGAAGCCGACATAGGCCTGCCCGGTCATCAGCGCGCGCACCCGGTCGGCGGGCAGGTAGCGCAGCACGGCCGGATCGCCGGCCAGCGTATCCGCCAGCGGATTGGGCTTGCCGGCGCGGATCGCCTGCCACGCGGCCAGGCTGTGCTCGCGCAGCAGGGCGTGCATGTGCTGGCGGTCGGCCCCGGCGCGCGCGGTGGCCATCAGCACGTGCTCGGTCGCGGCGAACGGGCCGTAGGTCGCCAGGTTGCGCGCGATCGCCAGCTCGTCGATCTGCATATCCGTCACCAGGCGTACCGCGCGGCTGAGCATTTCATCCACGGCCAGGAACAGCTCCGGCAGGACGAGCCGCCGGTTGGCCGAATCGTCCAGCGTGCGCTCCAGCAGGGAATGCGCGGCGTTATCCCACAGCACCGGCACCTGCGCCGCCACCCAGCGCCCCAGGCTGCCCAGGTTCTCGGCGTTCACCGGGTTGCGCTTGAAGGGCATGGCCGAGGAGCCGACCTGCTTCTGGCCGAATGGCTCGCCCCATTCGCCAATGGAGGGCGATTGCAGCAGGCGCAGGTCGAAGGCGAACTTGTACAGGCTGCCCGCGATCCCGGCCAGCGCCGTCCCGATCTGCCAGTCCTGCTTGCGCGGGTAGGTCTGCGTGGCGACCTCGAACGTCTCCAGCCCCAGGCGCGCCATCACCCGCGCCTCCAGGTCCACCGCGCTCAGCGGGGTATCCGCCAGCAGCGCGGCATACGAAGCCCCCGTGCCGACCGCGCCCTTAATGCCCTTGCCGCGCACCTTCAGCGCGCGGAGCGTCTGCCAGTCCAGCAGCAGGTCCTGCCCGTACTGCGCAAAGCGGTAGCCGAGCGTGGTCGGTTCGGCGGGCTGGATATGGGTGAAGCCCATCACCGGCGTTTCCGCCCAGCGCTCGATCTGGCCGGCCAGCGCGGCCAGCAGGGCGCGCAGGCGGCCGCGCAGCAGCGCCAGCGCCGCGTTCAGGCGCAGCGCGTCGGCATTGTCGAGGATATCCATGCTCGTCGCGCCCAGGTGGATGATGCCGCCGCCTACGGGGCATTGTTCGGCGTAGGTGTGGATCTCGGCCATCACGTCGTGGCGCAGCTCCGCTTCCAGCGCCAGCGCGCGGGGCAGGTCGATATCGCCCTGGTGCGCTTCCAGGTCGGCGACCTGTTCAGGCGAGATCAGCCCGGCTTCCGCCTGGGCCGCGGCCAGCGCCACCCACACGCGCCGCCACAGCCGGCGGCGGTGCGCCTCGCTCCACAGGGCGCGCATCTCGGCGGAGCCGTAGCGCCAGGTGAAGGGGGAGAGGAACGTGTCGTGGGTGAAGTCGTGCGGCGGTGTCATGCGGGCGCTCTCCCGGGCGCGGGTTCAGCCTGCCAGGTGTCGCTGCATCGCGGCCAGCAGGTCATCGAACTGGAACGGCTTGCTGACGTAATCGACCACGCCGTGGTCAGCGGCGAGTTCCGTGATCTGCGGGTCACGGCTGGCGGTGAGAAAGATGATCGGGATATGCTGCGTGCGCGGATCAGTCTGCAGCGCCGCGCTGACACCGAAGCCATCCAGTTCGGGCATCATGATATCGCAAATGATCAAATCGGGCCGGTACTGCTGGGCGTACTGCACACCGGTTTTGCCGTCGGCTGCGCCGATGCCTTCAAAATCTTCCAGCTCCAGCCAGTCCAGGATGTTAGCCCGCAGCATGGCCTCGTCCTCAATGACGAGAATCTTCTTCATAATGTTGGCTCCAGAGTCTACGGGGAGGGTGGCATCTCCGCACTGCCATCAACCGGGCATGCTGTGAGGGGATAAGACCCTTTAGTCTTCGAATTGTATGCTCATTGAGGGGAGATTTCAACTCTTTTCTGTGCGGATTTTGTCTATTTGCAGGCTGTGCTGCCCGCGGCAGGGCGTCATGACCTTGCCGCGCCCAGCATAGTCCCCAGCAGCCACACGATCACCCGGCCTGCAGCGCGGCGCTCAGGATCGCCGCTGCGCGATCCAGGTCGCTGAGCAGGATGTACTCGTCAGGTGTGTGGATCTGCTGCATGCCCAGCCCGAAGACGATACATGCCAGCCCTTTGTTATTGAGCGGGTTGGCGTCCCCGCCGCCGTAGGTGGAGACGAACCCCGCCTCCAGCCCCTGGCTGGCGCAGGCCGCCGCGAACAGCCGCGCGATAGGCGCTTCGTCCGGGACGTGGTACGCGCTGTACAGCGGCTCCCATGTGACCCGCCCCCCCGCGCCGCGCGCCTCAGCCTCCTGCCGCACGATGGTTTCAATCTCGGTCATCACCGCTACCAGCCGATCCTGGCGCAGGCTGCGCAGCTCCCCGATCAGGCGCGCGCGATCCGGCACGACGTTGATCGGCCCGCCGCCCTCGATGCGGCCCAGGTTGGCAATGCTGAATTCATCCAGCCGCCCGGTGGGCAGCGCGGCGGCGATCGCGCCCAGCGCCTGGATCGCGTTGATGCCGCCTTCGGGGTCCAGCGCGGCGTGCGCGGCGCGGCCGGTCACGTCCACGTAAAAGCGCTGCTTATGCGGGGCCTCGCGGATCGCCACGGCGACCGGCGTGTCGCCATCCAGGTTGAAGCCCTGGCGGGCGCGCAGACGGGCCGGGTCCAGGTGGCCCGCGCCGCGCGCGCCCTGTTCCTCCTGCACGGTGAAGACCACGTCCAGCGGGCGGGTGCTTTCCGGGTGGGCAGCAGCCAGCCGCAGCATTGCCAGCGCGACGGCGACCCCGGCCTTGTCATCCCCGCCGAGGATCGAACGCCCGCCGGTATGCACCCGGTCGCCCTCCACCATGACCGGCACCGCGCCATCCACCGGCGCGGGCGGGACGGTGTCCATGTGCGCGGTCAGGAACAGCGGTTCGCCCGTTCCCGGCGTCTGGATGATCAGGTTGCCGGTATCCGAGCCGAGCGCAGGCCCGGCGTCGTCCTCGGTCACGGGCAGGCCCAGCGCTTCGACGGCGCGGCGGATGTAAGCCGCTACCGCGCCTTCATGCCCGGACGGGCTGGGGAGGCGGCACAGGGCCAGGAAATCCGCGTGTAACGGCTGCGTGTCGATCATGCGCCCTCCCAGGCGGGCAGCAGCGCCCGGCGCTCGGTATCCACCACGCCGTGGTCACTGAACTTGTAGTACGGGCTGACGGTCAGCGCCAGCACGGAAAGCACGAGGAACGGCCGCTGGTGGGTCATGCCCGCCGCCCACAGCGCGTCCTCCACCGCCTGCATAGCCGCCGCGACTTCCGCCACGGGCGCGTCACTGAGCAGGCCGAACAGTGGCAGGGCCAGCGCCGCTGTCAGCGTCTCGCCCTCGGTCACGGCCAGCCCGCCGCCCTGCTCCCAGACGGCGCGCGCGGCGGCGGCCATCGAGCGCGGGTCGCGCCCGATCACGAACAGGTTGTGGCTGTCATGCGCCAGGCTGGAGGCGAACGCGCCCGCGTTCAGGTTCGCGCCCTGCAGGAAGCCCAGCGCGGCGGAGGAGCCATCCCGCGCGAACACGCCGACGAGGTTCAGGCCGTCGCCCGGCTCAAAGATTGGCGCGCCTGCCTCGTCCAGCCGGATCGCGCGCTGCGCCAGCCCGGTGAGCGAGTTGCGGTCGTTCTCCAGCGTGACGATGTTGGCAGCCAGGGTCGCACCTTTCTGCCCGGCGAAGCGGAACGCGTCCTCCCCCAGCGGCCCCGGCACGGCGGGGTAAGCGGGCAGGGCGGGCAGTTCCGCGGGCAGGCTGGCGGTGAACGCCCCCCGCGCGGCGACCGGCTGGCCCTCCACGAAGACGGCCTCCGGCGGGAAGGCGGTCAGGTCATCCAGCAGCAGGAAGTCCGCGCGCAGGCCGGGCGCGATCCCGCCCCGGTCGCGCAGGCCCAGGTAGCGGGCCGGGCGCAGGCTGGCCGAGGCCAGCGCCTCCAGCGGGGGCATGCCGGCCTCCACCGCCAGGCGCACGATCCAGTCCAGATGGCGGTCGGCCAGCAGCGACGGCTCGATGTCATCTGTCACCAGCAGGATCAGGCTGCGATCCGCCAGCGCGTTGACCGTGGCGATGTTCTCCGGCGTGATCGATTTCATCTGGAGCATCACGGCCACGCCCTTGCTGACCTGTTCCAGCAGCTTGGCGGGGGTGGTCAGCGTGTGGTCGGAGGTCACGCCGTGCGCCAGGTAGCTGGAGAGTGCCATGCCCGCCAGCGTGGGGATATGCCCCTCCACGCGCAGGCCGCGCCGCAGGGCGGCGGCCACCATCGGCGGCAGGCGGTCGTTCTGGCCCAGCAGGCCCTGGTAGTCCATCACCTCGCCCAGCGCGATCACGGTCGGGTCGTCGGCCAGATCGATGATCTCGTCCGCGCCAAAGACGGCGCTGGTCCATTCGATCTCCGGGCCGGTGGCCGGCACGCAGCTGGGGATCGCGGTGAAAACGTCCAGCGGCAGCCCGCGCGACGCGTCCACCATCCAGCGCACGGCCGCCACGCCGCCCACATTGGCGACCTCATGCGGGTCGGTGAGCACGGTCGTGGTGCCGCGGGGCAGCGCGGCCTCCGCGAAGCGGCGCGGCGTGATCAGGCTGGACTCGATGTGCATGTGCGAGTCGATCAGGCCAGGGACTATGTAGCGCCCGCCCGCGTCAACGATCGTTTCCGCCGCCAGGTCTGCCGGGCGCGCGCCTTCCTCCACGTAAATGAAGCGCCCGCCCGCGATCCCGACCCAGCCCGCAAAGACGCGCAGGCGGTACAGGTCTGCGATGCGGGCGTTGGTGATCAGCGTGTCCAGGCGCATCTAGGCGTCCTCCGCGGCGGCGAGCAGTTGGACGGCCCGCAGCGCGATGCCGATCACGCGCCGTTCGCCCTGCATGTAAAGCTGTTCTTTTTCCGCCAGCGTGGGCTGGACGGGCAGCCAGATATTCGAGTCGGTGGAGACGATGGCCCCCACGCGCACGTGGCGGCAGGTCCCCACGATGAACAGGATCGCGGCTTCCTGCTCGGCGGCTTCCACCCCGGCTTCGGTTAGCAGGGCGTTCAGCGCCTTGTCCTGGACATAATACGCATCCCGCGTGAAGGCGATCCCCACCCGGTAGGCGTCGCCCTCCAGCGCTTTCGCGGCGGCAACGAGGGCGTTGGTCACGTTCAGGTCGGCCACGGCGGGGAACTCCGCCGGCAGGTAGACCTTGCTCGTGCCCTCGCCGCGGTGGGCGGCGGTGATCACGACCGGCGTGCCGATCGGGGTGTCCTTCTGGCGCCCCCCGGCGGAGCCGACCCGGATGAATGTGTCCGCGCCCACGTTGACCAGCTCCTCCAGCGCGATGGAGGCCGACGGCCCGCCGATCCCGGTCGAGCACACGCTGACCGGCACGCCGCCGGTCGTCCCGGTATAAACCACGTATTCGCGGTTCTGGGCGACCAGCCGCGCGTCATCCAGGTGGCGGGCGATGCGCTCCACGCGGCCCGGGTCGCCGGGCAGCAGGACGTATTTCGCCACGTCGCCGGGGACGCAGCGGATGTGTTTCTGCACTTCAGGTCTGGATGTTGTCATGGTCGGTTGCTCTTTCGTGTCAGAGGGCCGGGCCGTGTCAGTCACGCGGGGTGACGACCAGGCTCTCCGGCGGGATATACAGGTAAACATCGCCCAGGTTGGTGCGCGGGCGTTCCTCCGGCAGGACCGCCGTGAAGCGGCCCAGCGCCGTGTTGATGAAATACTGGGTGGTGTTGCCCTGGAAAGTGTGGAAATCGTACTGCCCGGCGATCCGGTTGGGGCCGGGCGCGGTTTCCAGCCGGGCGGTGTTCGGCCGGAAGAAGGCTTGCACGTGCGCGCCGACTGGCAGGTCGGCCGGCGCGGCCTTTAGCGTGAGCTCCCCGGCGGTGATCGTCAGCGCGGTGTCATCTCTGGCGCTGATGAGGGCTTCAAAGCGGTTGTCGAAGCCCATGAATCCGGCCACAAATGCGGTGCGCGGGTAGTGGTAGACCACCTCCGGCACGTCGTCCTGCTCGATGTCGCCGTTGTTCATCACCACGATCCGGTCGGAGAGGCTGAGGGCCTCGGCCTGGTCGTGGGTGACGTACAGCATCGTGATGCCCAGGTCTTTCTGCAGGCGGCGCAGCTCCCCGCGCATCTCGATGCGCAGCTTGGCATCCAGGTTGGAAAGCGGCTCATCCAGCAGGAGCAGGTCCGGCTCGATGACGATGGCCCGCGCCAGCGCCACGCGCTGCTGCTGCCCGCCGGAAAGCTGCGCGGGCAGGCGATCCTCGAAGCCCCGCATGCCCACCTTCTCCAGCGCGGCGGGGACGCGCGCCTGCGCTTCCTGGCGGGAGACGCGGCGCATCTTCAGCCCGAAGGCCACATTATCGAAAACGCTGAGATGCGGGAACAGGGCGTAATTCTGGAACACCAGCCCGATATTGCGCCGGTGCGGGGGCAGGCGGGAGTAATCCTTGCCGCCCACCAGGATCGTGCCGCTTTCCGGCGCGATAAACCCGGCCACGCTGCGCAGGGTGGTCGTTTTGCCGCAGCCGGACGGCCCCAGCAGCGAGACCAGCGCCCCGCGCTCGACCTCCAGGTTGTAATCCTTCAGGATCGGCTTGTTTTTTTCGTAGGCAACCTGCAGGTTGCTCAGTTTGAGAAAGGCCATGGTGCCAGCATCCTTCTTAAATATGCGTGGAAATGTTCAGCGCCCGTTCTGTAACCTGGACAATCGCGACCGTGAACACGATCAGGATGGTGGACAGGGCCGCGATGGTGGGGTCAAAGTAGTATTCCATGTACAGCATCATCTGGATCGGCAGCGTGGCCACCCCCGGCCCGGTCAGGAACAGCGAGAGCGAGACATCGTTGAAGGAGGTGATGAACGCCAGGATGAAGGCGGCCATGATCCCGGATCGGATGTTGGGCAGCGTGATCAGCATAAAGCTGCGCGCGCGGCTGGCGCCCAGACTTTGCGCCGCCTCCTCAATGGAGGGGTCCAGGTTGCGCAGCGCACCGGACACCACGCGGATGCTGTAGGGGAACAGGATCGCGGTGTGGCCCAGGTACAGCCCCAGCAGCACCGGCAGGCCGCTGAGAAGCACGAAGAAGCGCAGCAGCGCCAGGCCGACCACCAGGCCGGGCACGATCGCCGGGGAGGAGAACAGCAGCTCCAGCAGGTCTTTCCCCGGGAACTGGAAGCGCACCAGCGCGTACGCCGCCGGGATGCCCAGCAGCAGCGCCGTGATCGTCCCGCCGATGGCGACCTGCAGGCTGGTGATGAACGCATCGCGGAACATCCGCACGGTGAAGACTTTCTCAAACCACTGCATCGAAAAGCCTGAGGGCGGGAAAGCCAGCGTGGATTCCGCCCCGAAGGACGCGACGAAGATGATCAGGAACGGCCCCAGCAGAAAAATGAGGGCCAGGATCAGAAACAGGTGGGTGGCAGGTAGTTTTCTCATACGGTTCGCGGCCTGAACATGCGCAGCAGACGGTTAACGATAACGGTCGTGATCACCATCACCACGGCGACCACCGTGGCGCTCTGCCAGTCCATCAGCACCATCGCGCGCTGGTACAGCAGCGTGGAGAGCGTGAGCACGCGCGTCCCGCCCAGGATGGCCGGGGTCACGTAGGCCGTGATGCAGCCCGTGAAAACCAGCGTGCCGCCCAGGATCAGGCCGTCGGCGGAAAGCGGGAGGATGACGCGGGTGAACACGGTCAGGCGGTTGGCGCCCAGGCTTTGGGCCGCCTCCTCCACCTCTGGCCGGATGTTTTCCATCGACCCGACCAGCGAGAGGATCATCAGCGGCAGGAACAGGTGCAGCAGGCCGAGCACGATCGCGGTCTCGGTATACAGCAGGCGCAGCGGGCGCTCGATGATGCCGAGGAAGCCGAGCGTCTGGTTCACCAGCCCCAGGCGTCCCAGCACGACCAGCCAGGTATACGTGCGCGCGACCGGGTTGGTCATCAGCGGCAGGATGATCAGGGACATCAGCACGGAGCGCCGCCCGGTTTTCATGTGGGCGATGGCGTAAGCCGCCGGGTAGCTGACCACGATGGCGATGGCGGTTACGATGGCCGCCAGCCGGATGGTGCGCAGGTACACGGACTGGACGACCGGGTCCTGGGCGAAGCTGGCATAGCGCCCCAGCGTCAGGCCGCCTGTATCGCCCTGAAAGGTGCTGAACACGACAAATGTCAGCGGCAGCACAAAGAGCAGGATCAGGAAGGCCAGGGCCGGCGCAACCAGCAGCGAGATGGTGCGGGATTGTCCGAATTGCTTCATGGCGGGCTCCCAGAGTGGGCCAGGGAAAAAGGGGGATGGCGCAACGACCTAGTGCACCATCCCCCGCGTTTACCTTACTGGGCCAGGATGCTGTTCCAGCGGTTGATCCATTCTTCCAGATGCTCGGCGGCGAAGGCTTCATCGATGAAGATCAACTGGTCGATGATCTCGCTGCCGTAGGTCAGGTTGGCGGCCACGTCGTCGGGGACTTCCACGGTCATGTTGGTGGGGGAGTCCACGAGGTCGAGCGCCTCGGCCAGCTGCACGTCATGCGAGAGCAGGAAGTCGATGTACAGGTGGGCCAGGTCGGCGTTGGGGGTGTTCTTCACGACGCTGACCATGCTCTGGAACCCGGCCAGCCCTTCCTCGGGGATGACGGCTTCCAGCGGCTGGCCGGTGCCAACGAGGTCACCCCAGGAGAAGCTGGGGTAAGCGCCAACCCAGGCTTCGCCTTCCTGGACGAGGGCGTTCAGCTCGGAGGAACGGCGGTAGGTGGTGACGAGCTGGTCGACAAGCTCAGGCAGCTTCTCCCAGGCAGGCTCGACGTTGTCGATGCCGCCGCCCCAGGCGCGGGCCATCATGATCAGGGTGGCGGGGCCGTTGGTGGTGCCCATGTCCGGCACGGAGACGAACCCGGCCACGTCATCACGCCACAGGTCGCGCCAGGAGGTTACCGGCTCGCTGATCTCGGCGGTGTTGTAGAACAGGCCATAGCTGGAGACCGCGTAGCCGATGGCATACTGCCCGCCCAGCGGGTCCTGCGCCCAGTCATACAGCTCGCCCAGGCTGGGCAGCAGTTCGGGGTCATAGGGCTGGAGCAGGCCCTCCTGCATGGCGGTGTAGGTGAAGGAGCCGGCGAAATGCACCACGTCCACGCCGGGGTTGTCGCCGCGTTCCAGCAGGCGGCTGAGGCGCTCGGAGTTGTTGCCGGTCTCATAGACCACGTCCACGCCGTACAGCTCCTCAAACGGGTAGGTGATGTTCTTGTCCAGCAGGTCCTGGTTATAGCCCCAGGTGGAAACGGTCAGCGTACGCCGTTCCTGAGCTTTGGCCTCTGGCGGGCTGATGATGCCGGTCAGCGTCAGCGCCACAACGAGCAGCAGGGTTGTAAACAGCAATCCATTCTTCTTCATGTGCAATAGTCCTTGGTCTGGCCTGAAAGGGGCGAGCAAATGAGTTGGTGCGTCAGGATTGTTGCGGATGCTTCACCTCCTGTGAGGGTGGGGCCGCGCGCTGCACATCCGGCGCGGCGGCGGTCGAGGCGCGGACAATCAGGTCGATTGGCAGGGTTTTGTGGTTCAGGGGGGCGTCCCGGTTATCGATACGGTTGAGCAGCATGTGCATCGCTTCCTGCCCCATCGCGTGGATCGGCAGCCGGATCGTGGTCAGCGGCGGCACGCTGTAGGCCATCAGATAGACGCCATCAAACCCGATAACCGAGAGATCCGCCGGCACGCGCAGCCCCAGCTCCTCCGCGGCGCGCAGCACGCCCATGGCCATCAGGTCGTTGAAGGCGAAGATCGCGGTGGGCGGCTCCGGCTGCCGGAGCAGCGCCAGCGCGCGCTGGTAGCCTTCATCGCACGAAAAATTGCCTTCCTGGATGAACGCCGGCGGGATGCTGACGCCCGCTGCCGCCAGCGTGTCACGGAAGCCCTGCAGCCGGTCGGTGCGCGGGGTGCGGCGCTGCGGCCCGGTGATGCACGCGATGCGGCGATGCCCCAGCCCGAGCAGGTGTTCCACCGCCAGGCGCGCGCCCTCCCGGTTGCTGATCAGGACGGCATCCACCGCCAGGTCGCGCGGGTCGCGTTCCACCAGCACCACCGGCACGCCCAGGTCGATCACGCGCTGGATGTGCTCCTCCCCGCCGCCGGAAGCGACGTAGATGATGCCATCCACCTGTTTCATCAGCAGGTTCTGGGTGTGCATGGCCTCGCGGGTCAGGTCCGCGCGTGAATCGCACAGGATCACGCTGTAGTCGTTCTTCTCGCTGATGTCTTCGATCCCGCGGGTGACTTCCGCGAAAAAGGGGTTGGTGCTGTCGGGGACGATCACGCCGATGGCGAGCGACTGCTTGCTGCGCAGGGCGCGGGCAACCGTGTTGCGCTGGTAGCCGAGCGCCTGCATAGCAGCCTGCACCCGTTCGCGCAGCTCTGCGCTGACCGGGCGCGTATTGTTGATGACGTGTGAGACGGTGGCGATAGAAACGCCCGCATGCTGGGCGACATCCCGGATCGTGGGCATGATCTTCTCCCGGGCGCTGATGTTAAACGTTTACGTCTGATGCTAACAGTGTATAACAGTTTGGCGGGATGTGCAAAGAGCAGGGTGATTGCGGGTGACAGATGCTGGGGGGGACCCGGGCAGGCGGATTGCTGAAGGCCCGCCAGGGCTCTGTGTGGCATAGAACCCTGGCGGCTGGTGCGCCGGGCGGCGCGATTATTCGGCGATGACGATGTGCAGATCGGCAATCCAGATCGTGCCGGCCTGGTCAACGCCCGATTCGCCCACGCCGTAGGACGCCCAGACGACATTCGCCGGATCGAACGCAGTCAGGCCGCGCTCCCCCCACCAGCGCGCCTTGGTGAAGCCGTCCCACAGAATCACGACCGTTTCCCAGTCCTCGCCTTCAGGGGTCGTCAGGCGGAACTCGAACGGCGTCGCGGCGGCTTCGTCCTCCTCCGGGTGGGCGGGGTCATGCACGCCCAGCGAGAAGTTCAGGCTCAGGTCAGGCTCGCTGGCGCGCCAGGTGAAGGCGATCCCGGCTGCTTCGGCCCACAGGGGATTCGACACGAAGTGGAAGCCCATCCCGCCATATTCATCCGCCGGCAGGTCGAAGGTGATTGCCATGGCGCTGGGGAAAATCCCACTCAGCTCAACGATTTCCCAGGCGACCCTGCCTTCGCCCTCCCAGCTCCAGGTCTGGCCGGTACACAGGCCGCTGGTGATGCTCTCCTCGTCAAACGGCGGGAAGCAGACCGTGATTTCGTCGGTGCGGGTGGTCTCTACCGGATCGGCTGCTGGCTCGCTTGCAGGATCATCCGCCGGTGGGGCCGCCGGTTCATCGCTGATCACGCTGTCGGCAGGCTGCGGTTCCACCAGCGATTCGCCGGGGGTGAACTCCGCCAGGGCCTGCATCACGAAGTCCACGAACAGCGGCCCGATGGTCTCGTTAGCCAGGCGGTTGGGGTGGCTGTCCCGCGGGCTGGGCCGGTATTCCTCTCGCAGCATGCCGTTCTCGTCCGCTAGCAGGCTGAAGAAGTCGAACGTCACCACGTTGGGATGCCCCTCCAGGAATTCGTCCGAGGCCAGGTACGCCGCCCATTCAATCGCGCGCGCCGCGGCATCCGGGCTGGTTTCCACCGGGTTCAGCGGGGGATTGGTGATCACGATGAAGAGCTTGTCCGGGTGCTGGTCCATGATGTCACGGATGTCGCGGTAATACTCTTTGTATGTTTCGAGCATCCCGTCATCATAGATGTCGGCGTTCGGGTAGCAGCTTTTGAACGCGATGATGTCGTATTCCAACATGTGGCTGAAGGTATTTGTCGGCGGGGAGGTGACCGGCTGGTTAAAGACCGTCACCCAGCCATCGGGGTCGGTATTGTCACCGGGGACGCTCCAGTGCGTGCCCAGCCAGTCCCACTCCGGGGTAACAAGCCCATCCTCATTGTAGCCGTGATCCCACAGGGCCACGTTGTGCTCGGCGAATTGCTCCTTCAGCAGCCCTTCCTCGATCAGGCGGCGCCCGACCGAGTGATGCATGAAGATCATCATGATCTCATCCGCCTGGGCGGCAACGGGCGCGGCCAGGCCCGGCAGGGCGCTCAGCAGCGCCAGGGTGAGCAGCAAGGCCAGTCTGTTATGCCAGTAAGACACGTACTGCATAGCGTCCCTCTCCCGTCAGAATCATTATTTTCCAGTATCCGTTCCTATTACTTAAGCATATAACCGGGTTTTCGGGTAGTGAAATCCGTATGAATTCGCCAGCCCACCGAACATCCGGCCCCTGATCAGGGCGATCAGGGGCCGGGGAGAGTGCTGTCGGGTGCTGCGCAGGCTTTTCCGCCCGGTGTCAGCCCTGGGGCGGGTAGCCCGTGGCCGGCAGGCGGGTGGGGAAGCCGAAGACCTCAGCATAGGCCGTCACGCGTTCCACGCCGTCCGCCGTCAGGATGGCCGTATTGCCGATCGGCATATTCGGGCCGCTGATGATGGTCGTGACGATCTCCATGCGGACGCTCTGGCCGGGGGCCAGCGTGCCCAGGCTGAAGGTCACCGTCTGCCCGCTGATGCTGGCGCTGCCGGTCGCGGTGCTGGCGTCGTCCACGCGCAGGTCATTGCGCATGGTGTCGGAGACCACCACGTTGTTCAGCGGGACGCTGTTCGGGTTGGTGGCGGTGATCACCCACGTGATCTGCTCGCCGATGAAGCCCAGCCCGCCGCGTTCCAGGATGCCAGCCTTGCTCAGCGCCGGGTCCAGCAGCTCAAGCTCGCCGGGCGGGGCGGCCGCCGGTGTGACCGGCGGCGCGGGCAGCGCGGTGGTCACGCTGGCGCGGTTGTTGTTCAGGTTGGCATCGTTATCGGCGTCGACCTCAGCCGTGTTCGGGATCGGGTTGGGGCCGCTGTAGTCGGCGGGCACGTTCACGATGATCGTGAACGGGTACGGCCCGCCAGGGGCCACCGCTGGATTCGAGCAGCTCACCAGCCCGCCGCTGCCCACCGCCGGGGTGGTGCAGCTCCAGCCGCCCGGCTCTGAGAGCGACACGAACGTCGTGCCGGGGGGCAGCGCGTCATTCAGCGTGCCGTTGATCGCGTTGATGCTGCCCAGGTTGGCCACGCTGATGCTGTAGATGATCTCGTTGCCGGGCGTCACCGGGTCCGGGCTGTCGCTCTTGGCGACGGTCAGGTCGGCTTCGCTGACGGCCAGGGCCGTGGTGGTGCTGGCGCTGTTGTTGGCGGGGTTGCCGTCGTTGTCAGCGCCCACCGTGGCCGTGTTCGGGATCGGGTTCGGCCCCGCGTAATCCGCCGGGACGGTCACAACCAGGGTGAAGTTGTACGGCCCGCCCACGTCAACGCTGGCGACCGTGCAATCCACCGCCCCGCCGCTGCCCACCGCCGGGGTGGTGCAGCTCCAGCCTGGCGCTTGCGTCAGCGAGACGAATGTCGTGCCGGCCGGCAGGGTGTCGCTCATGGTGGCGTTGGTGGCCGTGGCCCCGCCCACGTTGCTGACCGCGATGCCGTACGTGATCGTATTGCCTGCGATCACCGGGTCCGGGCTGTCGCTCTTGGCGATGGCCAGGTCGGCGGTGCTGACGGTTTGCAGCGTTGTGTCGGCGGAAGCGCTGTTGTTGGCGGGGTTGCTGTCGTTATCCGCGCCCACCGTGGCCGTGTTGGGAATCGGGTTCGGCCCCGCGTAATCCGCCGGGACGGTGACTTCCAGCGTAAACGTGTACGGCCCGCCCACATCCACCGTGGAGGCGGTGCAGCTTACTGTGCCGCCGCTGCCCACTGCCGGGGTGGTGCAGCTCCAGCCCGCGGGGGAGGAGAGCGCGTTGAACGTCGTGCCGGTCGGCAGCGGGTCGCTCATGGTGGCGTTGGTCGCGGTGGCCCCGCCCACGTTGCGCACGTCGATGGTGTAGGTCAGCGCGCTGCCGGGGGTGATTGGGTCCGGGCTGTCGCCCTTCGCGATGCTCAGGTCGGCGCTGGTGCTGACCGCCTGGCACGTGAAGCCGAAATCGTTGCCGCCATCCGTCGTGTTAAAGGCGGAGAAGGACGCGCTGTTCAGGTTGCCGGCTGTCAGCGGGGTGGTATAGATCGAGCCGGCGGGGATGATCGCCCCGTCCATCTCGATCAGGAAGCTGCCCCGCCCGCCAACCTGGAAGCTGTAGTTGCCGCTGGCATCGGAGGTTGTGGTCTGCAGCAGGTTATCGGCTGCGTCCAGGACGCCGATCGTGCCGTTGTCCTCGTAAAGCCGCAGCGTGGCGTTAGGCTGAACGGTGTCGCCCGTGTTGAAGGCGCCGTCATAGCTGCCCGGCGGCTCGCAGAACACGGTGCCGGTCATGGTGTTGGCGCCGCCGGTCAGGCAGGCCACGCTTTCATAGTCCGTGTTGGTCTGGAACGTGCCGACCAGCGTCGCCCGCGCGGTGGTCACATCGACCTGCCACATCGACTGGCGCTGCTCCACCACGAGGCTTTCGCTGCCGGTCGTCCCGTAGAACGTGCCGTCATTGAACACGCCAAAGCCTTCCATGTCGGTCACGTTGTTGGTGCCGTCGTTGAGGATGCCCACCAGGCAGACGGACATGTAACCGGTGGCGGCGTTATAGCCAGGGCTGTTGGCCGGGTCCAGCCCGTCGATATTCAGCCGGGCCACCCAGTCCACGGTCACATCCACGATGTCGTTCACAATCAGGTAGAACTCGCCGGTCTCAGGGTGGATGGCGAGGTCATCGATCGTGTTGGGGCAGTTCACGCCGGGCGTGCACGTGGGGCCGCCGGGGACGCAGGGCGCCAGGCTCTCCGTGGCGTTCAGGTCCACGATGGCGTAGTCCGCGCCGGGGCCGAACGTGTCAGTGACCAGCGAGCCGTCCGTGTTCAGGCGGAAGATCGCGTTGTTGCGGGTTCCGCCGGTTTGCTCCAGCACCCAGAGCTGGTTCGTCCGGCTGTCGATCGCCATCCCGTCACCATCGGCCAGGTTGCGCGTGCCGCGCACCGGGTGGTTTCCGCTCCCGTAGGAGCCGACGGCCGTCCACAGCCCGGTAACCTGGTCGATCGTCCCCAGGATCCCGGTTGTGCCGTTGTCATGAATGCCCCACAGCGTGCTCGCGTCCAGGCTGAGTTCAATCCCCTCGACACTGTCGACGGAGAGCGCGTTGGGCGCGGGGGTGTCCACGCCGGTGGCGCGGGTCATGGTGTGCAGCCGGTCGCCGCCGTCTGCCACGGAATAACAGACGAGCGGGTTGGGAGGCCCCTGCGCCGCCACGGTGGGCAGCGCTCCCTGTGGGGTGGTCAGCCCGAGGAGCAGGGTGAGTGCCAGCCCCAGAAGAACAAAGAGGATATTCTTTGTGCGCATAATGTTGGCCTGTAAAATCTAATTTGTAGCGGACCTCATACCGAAAATGAGCGGCCTGCCGGGGGGATACCATCTCCTGGCAGCTGGCAGCAACCACACGCTGAATAAAGGCTTTGGTACAACAGATCGGTGAGCATGAAGCTGTTCGCCGGGCCTATTTCTGCCCGACAATATCCATTATGCCAGCCTTTTTGTTTTTGCGCGACAAATCAATATGGTTACTTTTATATTAGCATTTTGTGTTTTGAGGAGGAACGGCGATCACTCCTGCAGGGCGGCCAGGTGCGGTCGCAGCGCGGTCTCAAAACGCGCCATCGTTTCGATCAGCGCGTCCTGCGCGGCCGGCCAGTTCGCTTCATCCGCCAGGGGAGCCACCAGCACGGTTTTCTGGATGCAGCTGGACTGCTGCTTATTGAGGCGCTGCCATTCCAGCGGCTCGCCAAAGACCGCCTCGATCTCGGCGCGGCGGGCGCGCAGCGCGTCAAAGAGGGCCTTGTTGCGTTTTTTGCTGCCGGTGCTGATGTACAGCTGCACGCTGGCGTTGCGGCGGTGCAGGGCGTACCGGTACTTGACCTTGGGGAAGTTCGCCGTGGCGACGAACATGTTGCGCTGGGGGGGCGTGTAGCCAGTGTGCAGGGGCAGGCGCGCGCCCGCGCGGGATTGCAGCGCCGCCCAGAAGCGGGCATGACGCTCCCCCGCGGATTCATCCTCCGCAGGGGCTTCCGGCTCGGCGGTGGAGTCCTGGGGCAGGGCCGCCAGCAGCTGCTGCAGCCCGACGGCATAGCCCAGGGCATAGAAATCGATATAGTGCAGGTCGGCGACCACCAGCGGGGGTTTGCTGGCGTCGATGCGGAGGGGGACGATCGTGATCGGGCGGTCCAGGGCGAAGGCCAGCTCCTTGCGCACGAAGGATCGCGCCGCGCTGGAGGACTTCGACATCACGACGATCATATGTGTGGCCGTGGTCAGGGCTTCTTCCAGCAGGACGGCCCAGTTCTTGCCGCCGCTGATGCGCTGGCGATCCTGCCAGACCGTGATGCCCGCCGCCTGCAGGTCGCTGACCAGCTGCTCCACGAAGTCGCTGTCCTTGTGCGCGTAGCTGACGAATACCGTCATCGCCCGGCCTTCCCCTCTGCCCGATATGTCCACGCTCTTAAGTATGCGGGTTTTCGCCGGGCAGGACAAGTGAGGCGCCGGGTGGGGTGCGGCTGTGGCCTTTGTGTTTTTCGCTGGCCGCTTGGCGCTCGCCGCTTTTCCGGGCCGTTCGCGAACGGCCCCTACCCGCCGGGCATGCTTTCTCTTGCCCCTAACCTCCTGCCTCTGCTTTCGCTGGTCGCTATGCCGCTGGCCGCTCGCCGCTATGCCGCATTTTCTTGCCTCATGTCACTTGTCTCTTACCCCCCTGCCTCTGCTTCCACCCGCAGGAAGTGGAAGCCGAACGCGTCCAGATCGACGAACAGGCCGGGATTGAGCAGCTCATCCCCCGCGCGCCGGTACTGCTCCCCGTTAAACGCGTCCTCCAGCAGCCACTCGCCGCCCGCCAGGTCATCCCAGGGCAGCAGGACCAGCCCCTGCGCGGCCTGCCCCGCCAGGTTCACCACGATCACGCGCCGATCGTCCCCATCCTCCCAGCACCAGGCGACCAGGTTGGTGAAGCTGGCGTTATCCGGCCAGCCGCGCTGTTCGCACAGCCGCCATGCCCCCGCGTGAAAGACCGGCGCGCGCAGCTCCGCCAGCAGGGTCGTGTAGAACGCGCGCAGGTCGGCGCTGGCTGGCTCCGGGAAGCGGCGGCCCAGCTGCACCGGCAATTTAAGCTGCGCGCCTTCCAGCTGGCCCTGGTGGAACAGGCGCGCACCCGGCAGCGCCCCCGCGACCACCGCCGCGGCGCAGCCCTGCCGGGGGGAGAACACAGCCGCGGCGCGCGGCTCGTCGTGGTTCTCAATAAAGCGCACCAGCCCGGCCTGGTAGGCGGGGTCGGCTTGCAGGTGGGCGTGAATGGCGGGCGGCTCCGCGTGGGCCAGCCGATCATACAGCCGCTTGTCGTAGCAGTAATCAAAGCCCTGCTGCTGCAGCTCCCACTCCATATCCCAGTACGCTTCCGCCATGAAGCGCAGGTCGGGATGGGCATTTTTTACCGCCCGGATGACCTCCCACCAGAATTCGTATTGTGGCGCTTCCCCCGCCAGCGCGCCCCACGTTTCCGCAAAGATGCGGCGCATCATCAGCATCGCCATGTCCACGCGCACGGCATCACACTGGTCACCGATCGCACTCAGCGTGTCGATGGTGGCCTGGCGCAGGCCGGGAAAAAACGCGTTGAGCTGGGCGGTGTCTGTCCAGCCGGGGAAGTATGGGTCGCGCCCGTGGGCGAAGACCCGCCCCTCCGCCGCGAACCAGTTATCGGGGTCGGCCTCGCGATCTGCCGCGCTGCCCTGGATGAAGTAGTCCGGCTGCGCCGCGATCCAGGGGTGATCGCGCGCGACGTGGTTGGGCACGTAATCCAGCACCAGGCGCATCCCGCGCGCGGCCAGCGCCTGCCGGGCGGCGGCCAGCCCTTCCGGCCCGCCCAGGTGCGCGTCCACGCTATAGCGCCGCACCGCGTAGGGGGAGCCGATCACATCCTCCGGCGTGAAGTCCGGCAGGGCGCGGTGAAACTCCAGCTGCAGGCCGGGGTGCTCCCGCGCAATACGGCGGCTCTCCGGGCTGCGCTCCCACACGCCCATCAGCCACACCGCGTCGAAGCCCAGCGTGGCCAGGGCGTCCCAGACGGCCGCCGGGACGCCCCCCAGCGTGATCGGCCGGCCGTGCTGCTGGCTGAGGGCGTGCAGCCAGGGCCAGGTGTTGATCTCATAGAGGGTGGGGTGCTGCGGCCAGGTGGTCATAGTGGGCTGTCCTCGGCTGGGAATGGTCGGATGCAGGCGCCATTATAGCATGCAGATGCCGGGGCAGGATGGCGCAGAAGTGCGGGGAGGGGGAATCAAATGGCCGCCGGACACGTGCGCGAACACCAATAAGTGTCTCCGGCGGCCTGAACAAGGGGTGAGGCCCTAAGCCTTCCGTTGCGTCTGGTCGGTTTCGCTGGCGCGTTACTGATCAACTACTTGCGCTGCTGACTTCCTACGCTGGCTCCCAAACGATCGTAACTCTATGGGGTCTTGATCTTCGCTCGCAGGACTTTCGGGGTGCTTTTCACCCTTTATCTGTCTCCACTCGCAGGGGGGCGATCCTTCGCCGGCCTGCTTGCCAGCTTTAGTACACTTTCACACGCCGTCCTCCGAACCAGTTCGGTAAGGACATAGAGCCTCGTACTTTCAGTGTAAGGGAATTGCTAATTCCTGTCAATGCGAGTTGTGAAAGATCAATAATAATAGAGTGGTTTTGTATTTATTTAGCCAGCCCGACTGGTGTGACTCGTCGGGCTGGCTTAGCACTACGCTAGCATTAAAGCGGCATACAGCGCCGTTGACTAGCGGTTGGGGTTCAGCTCGTCGTAGCTGTCCAGCCGGTTGCGGCGGCCGCGCTTCGTGATCTCGCCCTCGCGCCCGCGCTGGTGCAGGTTGTCGAAGCCCTCCGGCTTGATCGTCAGGCGCTTGCCGCTGTGCAGGTCGGCCACGCCCTTCTGCGCGCCTTCCTCGCGGGTGGCGGCTTTGCCTTCCAGCCAGAGCTGATCCCGCGCCTCGCGGTCGTATTCCTGCGGCTCGTAGTAGGTGGTGATGAAGCCCTCGTAATTGCGCAGCACGACCTTGCCCGGCGACTGGCTGAGGACGTAGTTCGGCGCCACCGGGATCTTGCCGCCGCCGCCCGGCGCGTCGATCACGTAGGTCGGCACCGCGTAGCCGGACGTATGCCCGCGCAGCGCCTCCATGATCTCGATGCCCACGGAGACCGGCGTGCGGAAGTGGCCCGCGCCCTGCACCAGGTCGCACTGGTACAGGTAGTAGGGGCGCACGCGGTTCCTCACCAGCTTGTGGACCAGCTCCATCTGCACTTCCGGGCTGTCGTTGACGCCGTTCAGCAGCACGGCCTGGTTGCCCAGCGGCACGCCCGCCCGCGCCAGCCTGTCCAGCGCGCGGCCCAGCTCCGGCGTGATCTCCTTCGGGTGGTTCACATGGATGTTCAGCCACAGCGGATGGAACTCCGCCAGCATGTCGCACAGCTCGTCCGTGATGCGCTGCGGCAGGAAGACCGGCACGCGCGAGCCGATGCGCACGATCTCGATGTGCGGGATGGAGCGCAGGGCCTTCAGCAGGTTGTAGAGCCGCCTGGGGGCCATCGTCAGCGGGTCGCCGCCGGAGAGCAGCACGTCGCGCACCTGGGGCGTGTTCGCCAGGTACTCAAGCTGCTCCTCGTGGTCGCTGCTGCTGAAATTCGCGCTGTTATCCCCCACCAGCCGGGAACGGGTGCAGTAGCGGCAGTAGCTGGCGCACTCGGTGGTGACGAGCATCAGCACACGGTCCGGGTAGCGGTGGACCAGCCCCGGCACCGGGGAGTGCGCGTCCTCGGAAAGCGAGTCGGCCATCACGGCCTCAAAGGCGCGCGCCTCCCGTCCCAGCGGGATGACCTGCTTGCGCACCGGGCAGTTAGGATCGTCCGGGTCCACCAGGGAGGCGAAATAGGGCGTGATGTCGATGCGGAACAGCCCTTCGGCGGAGATGCCTTCTTTTTCCTCGTCGGTCAGGGTGATGATCTGGCCCAGCTCGTCCAGGGTGTTCAGGCGGTGGCTCATCTGCCAGCGCCAGTCGTTCCACTGCTCATCGGGGACATCCGCCCAGAGGGCCGGGCGGGGGGTCACTTCGATACCGTTGCTGATCTCAGGCTTGATGGATTTCACGACCATGGTCTACTCCCATTCCTGGTACAGTGTGTGGGGTGGGGCTTCAGTGGCGTTGAATGTAACACAGGCGGGGGTGCGCAACAAGGGCGCTGGACGCCAGCGCTTGCGGGCGCAAAAAGGGGCGCCCCCGCGTGGGAGCGCCCCTGAGTTGGTGCGGTGCGAGCAGTGGTGGTTAGCCACCGGTCGCCGTCAACGGGCTAGAAGTCGCAGTGCGGCACGCCCAGCAGGCCGTTGTTGTAGTTGTCAAGGATGGTGGCCAGATACAGCATTTGGAGGCGATCGGTTTTCTCTTCCTTGACTCTGTTGCTGGGCGGGGACTCGTAGCTGTACTTGCTGAGGAGGTATTCGGCATCGCTTAACTGCACGCTGATGCTCGACACGTCGGCGCCGTTAAGCCCGTTGAGAGTTGCCGCGATGTACTGCTGGGCCAGGATCACCCAGGCGTTGCCGCCCGCGGCATTCAGCTGAAGAACCTCGTAGTAGGACAGTCCGCTTTCGAGGAATTCCGTATCCTCACCGATCAAAGCCCAGGTGTCATCATACGGCGCGGGGCCATAGATCGAGTGCGTCTTCCAGTAGCCGATGGTCAGCGTGCAGCCGGTGTCGCACGGCACGTCGACGATGACCGTCCAGCTGTCGCTGCCGGTCGCGTTGGTGTCGTTGGTCACGAAGGAGGCGACGTTGACGAACTCATACTCGCCGCAGACGTCGTAGCGGATGTCCAGGCTGTACTCGTACAGGGTTGAGCCACCTTCACCAGCGCACAACGTACCGAGATCTCCAAACTTGGTATCGCTTAGGTCGACACACTCATCAATTTCGGTGGTCGGGCCGCCGAAGGTCCACGGCACAGCCGCGGAGTTGAACGAGGCACCAGTGGTCAGCGTGGCGGAGGCGGTGTTCGTTCCATTGAACGCCCCGGCCAGGCTGGCGGTGTACGTGCATTCCAGCGTTTCACCAGCGGGCAGGTTGTACGGGAAGGTGACGCCACAGTCGATAGTCCCGCCCAGCGGAGCCGGACTGGTTTCCAGCACATCAGCGATGCTCTGGATCGGCATCGCCAGTCCAGATTCTACTGGCGCCGGGTTGACCACCCAGATGGTGCTAGCCACGCCCCAGCCGCTGTCCACGAAGGTCGCGCTGACCGTCACATCGTAGTTGACGATGAACGGTTCCTGCCCGGGGGAGAGCGTCAGCTCGGTCTGGTCGCCTTCCTTATCGATCGTCCAGTTCCACTCGCGGGTGAAGAACGGATTCGCGTCCTTGCTCACCAGCGGCGCGTAGCAGACGACTTCTGTCGTGGCATCGTCCGAGTCACCGGTCTCTTTGAGGGTAGCCGTGTTGTCTTCGGTGTAAGAGTATGTGCCGGTTTCCCCGTACATCATGGCAGAGGATGAGCAGGTGTAGCTATCGTCATAGGTGAACGTCCCGCCCTCGCTGATCTCGATCGGCCAGTCCGGAACCTGGTCATCATCCAGGGTGACGCTGCCGTTGATGATATTTGGAATGAACGTGAAGGGCGCTTCGGCCTCGAAGGAAACCTGGTTCAGTGTCAGCACGGCGGTGTTCTTCGTGGCGCTGGCATTCGTCGGGCTGGCCGTGTAGCCGCAGGTCGCGGTCGTGGCGGCTGGAACAGTCAGCATGCCGGTCACTGCATCGAAGGCACAATCATCGTCCGGTGTGATTGTGACCGGTGAGCCGTCATCCAGTGTATCGGACAGCGCGACGACCAGGGCATCCTCAGGATTCGGATTGACAACGGTGATTACGCCGCCGACCGCGAAGTTCTCCGGGATCACATTCTCAGTCACCACTACCGTCCAGGTGAAGGGTACTGTCTGGCCCGCGAACGCGTTCTGCGTCAGCGGATCGACCGATTTCTCAACATCCCACTCATGGCGCTCGTCGTAGCTGCCTGCCGCCGTCTTGGTGATGGTCGGGATGTAGCAGGTGTAGGCAGTGGTGGCGTCGTCGCGATCCAGTTCCTCACCACCCGAAGAGACAATCGCCACGTTCTTCACGCTGCCGGAGTAGGAGGTGTTGTTATTATCGACGTAGTCAGTCTTTGTGGCTGAACAAACATGGCTGCCAGGGCCGGTGTACTCCCATGGCCCATTGCCTGCGGTGAGCGTTTCGTCCAGGCCGATTTCGTTATCGGTCACAGTCGCCGTGCCGTTAACGACAGTCTTGACAAACGAGAAGTCCGCGTAGTTGCTGAAGGGGATACCGTTCAGCGTCGCGGTTGCGGTATTGCGGGTGGCACTGGCATCCGTCGGGCTGGCCGTGTAGCCGCAGGTGGCGGTTGCACCAGCCGGGATGGTCAGGCCGTCAGCGAGATTCGCATCAACATCACAGCCAGTGATGGTCGCTGATGTCCCGTCATTCAGCACGTCGGACAGGCTGACAGTCATCGGCATCGGCGCCGGGTTGGTGACGCTGATCGTGCCGGTAACCAGGAAGTCCCGGTCTTCGGACGATTCGCTGACGTTCACCGTCCAGGTCCAGGGCAGGTTGTCGCCCAGGAAGCCACTCTGTGATTCGGGAGTGACCGTCTTGTCGATGTCCCACGTGTGGACTTCGTTGTAGCTCGCTGCCGCGTCCTTGCTCACCAGCGGCGCGTAGCAGGTCAGTTTGACGGTGGCTGTATCGCTCTGGCCGGTCTCGGTGATTGTTGCCGTATTGACATGATCAGGCGCCACGTACACGCCGTCGGTGTACAGTGCCGTATTGGTTGGGCAGGTGAATTCTCTGGTGTAATTCCAGGTCGCATCACCCGATGCAGACCAGGCCTGACCGTTGGTGTCAGTGACGTTGACTGTCGGATAACCAACAGTATTGGTTGGATCGCCAAAGGTGTAACCTGCTGAGGCGCTTGTGCCATTCACACCATAGGTGCTGCTGCTGATCGTGGCGCTGTTCGTGCCATTCGCAGCACCTCCCAGGAAGGCATGGTAATCGCAGGTTACACTGCCCCATGGCGCGATGGTGGCCGGGCAGTTTTCGATGGTTGCTGCCACACCTCCAACGGAGTCGCTGATGCTGAAGTTTACGGTAAACGGCGTGGGGTTGTTGACCGTGATCGTGCCGTATACCTTCCAGTCTGAATCAACGAAGCTCTGGCCTACACTGACCGTATACCCGTGCACGCTCGGAGCATCACCGATGAATTTCTCGTACTCACCATCAAAGTTCTTGGTGATGGTCCAGGAGTAGGTGCGGGTATAGGCGGTGTTGGCCGTCTTCGAGCCGGTCAGCTCGTAGTCGTAGCAGAACTCGATGTGGCTTACAGCAGGACCAGCATCGGGCGTGCTCAGGTTACCGCCACTGAAGGCTTCAGGATTGTATTCGTAGACGTTGGCCCCGGGGCCACCTTTTACGATGACGGCATCGATGCCAAGTGAGGACGACCACTCAGTGACGTAGGGGCCGCTAGCCACAATGTGAAGCGTGTTGATGCCATCCGGGAAGTAGCCATCCCAGGTGCCGCTGTCGAAGTCGTTCTCTCCCACCTGGGGCTTAAACCCAAAGGCATACCCCCGATCCTGACACGTCGGGTTGCCTGCTACGTAAGTTACGGAAGTCTGCGCGGTCGCAGACGGGATGGCGAGCAGCAGCGTTGCAGTCAGCAGCGCCACCACCGCCAGCAGCGTAAGGGTTGTTTTGTGCCTCATATTACGATTCTCCCTGCACTAAGAAGAAACGATCTTTTTGGGGTGTTCAATGTACGTAGGTAAGTGTTCGGCGCCTGTGGGGCAGGCCTGTAACGAAGACGGTAATCACACTCCGGGTAAAGGTGTACGGCCCTCCCTTCGCTCGGCATGGCTGTCTGGGGGATGTGTGTGGGGGCAAGCAGGGTGCGGTTCCCCACGCCAGGGCCGCCCCGCGCACGCAGGCGTACCCTGGTACTACTAGGGTAAATCCGATTTAGACCGCACAGGGTAAATTCAGGTTAATTTTTGACAAAATGACCCTGTTTACCGGGTGTTATAAGCGTGATCATAATATTGTAGGTGGCGCGTCAGGGCGCGAGCAGGGGAGGGACGGCGGGGAACGACGCGCCAGCCGCTAGCCCAGCGCGAGCAGCGAAGGCACGAAGATGACCGTCAGCGCCAGGGTCAGCATCAGCAGCACTATAATCGCCAGCAGCGATACATTTCCTTTTTCAGTCATGTCTGCACCATCCTGTAGATGAACCGGCAACCGTACTTCAGTACCATTAATGTAGCCCTGCTCAGCGCTTTCGGGGTAAAGATAGGTTAAATCGAACAGGAATAGTCTTCATACGCGCCTCCCCCGCCTGAACGCCGACTGCCGGGCCGCGCAGACTATACAGGCGCGGGCCGCGCAGACTATACAGGCGCGGGCCGCGCGGACAGGTTACAATGGGGCGCTGTGGACCGACCTTTACAGGAGTGAACAGGATGAGACACTGGCATATCCGGGTGTGGGGCGCGGCGCTGATCGCCCTCCTGCTCGGCAGTCTCTTGCCGGGCAGCGGGAGCGCCCTGGCCCAGGGCGGCGCTGACCCCGCGCCCACGCCCTTCTACACCACCAGCGCCGACCCCGCCCTGAACGCGCAGATGGACCATGTGGAGCAGGCCACCAGCATCCTGCGTGACCTGGCCCCGCTGGAGCCGGTGACGCGCGCCTTCCTCAGCCGGGAGGAGCTGCTGGCCTACCTGGAGAACATGCTGGATACGGACTACCCGCCCGAACGGGCGCGGGATGACGCCCTGTTCTACGCCGCGTTTGACTTCATGCCGCCGGAGACCGACCTGCGCCAGGTGCAGCTGGACGTGCTGACCGAGCAGATCGGCGGCTTTTACGACCCCGAAATCGCGGCCATGTTCGTGATCAGCACCCGCGCGGAGCTGAGCGCCATCAACCAGATGCTCTACGCCCACGAGTTCACGCACGCCCTTCAGGATCAGCACTTCGACCTGGCGGCGCTGGTGGACGAGGACTTCGAGGCGGCCCGGCCGGATGCCGCGCTGGCCGCGCTGGCCCTGGTGGAGGGCGATGCCATGCTGATGACCGAGGGCTACCAGGCCTGGATGATGCGCCAGAACCCCGGCGCGGTCTTCAACCTGCTGAGCGACGCGCTGGTGATGCAGACCGACGCCCTGCTGAGCGCCCCGGCCATCCTGCGCGCCGAGCTGATGTTCCCCTACACCGAGGGGCGCGCCTTCGCCTACGCGATCTTCGCGGAAAGCGGCAGCTGGGCCGGCGTGAACGCCGCGTATGAAGCCCTGCCCCAGACGACCGAGCAGGTGCTCCACCCGGAGGCGTATTTCAGCGGGGAGGGTGCGGTGGCGGTGACGCTGCCCGCGCTGGACTCGGCCCTGGAGGGCGAGTGGCGGCTGGTGTGGGATCGGACGCTGGGCCAGTTCTACCTGCGCGAGCACCTGCGCCAGGGCCTGAGCCGTGAAGTGGCCGACGCGGCGGCGCAGGGCTGGGGCGGTGACCGCTACCAGCTGTACGCGGCGGCGGAGGGCGAGGCCAGCGTCCTGGTGTGGCGCACGACCTGGGACACCCCCGCCGATGCGGCGGAATTCGCGGTGGCCTACCAGAATTACGGCTCCCGGCTGTATGATGCGCCGGGGTTCCCGCTGGATGAGACGACGATGTGCTGGTATGGCGCGGATGTGCGCTGCCTGCGCGTCGGGATGGACACGACGCTCGTGATCCGCGTGCCGGAGCAGGCGCAGGTGGCCGGGGTGCTGGCCGCGCTGTCCCCGGTGCGCTAGCACCGACCGGTGCAGGTCGCACCGACCGGTGCGGTAGCAGCGGCCGGTGCGGTAGCAGCGGCCGGTGCATTAGCAGGAAAGAGAGGATAACCGATGGCTGAGCAGACCCAACGCATTCGGCTGGGGATTATCGGGGCCGGGTTGTTCGCGCGGCAGGTGCATGTGCCGGCGCTTAACGCCCTGGCGGATCGCTTCGAGATCGCGGCGGTGTGCAGCCGCACGCCTGAGTCAACCGGGCAGCTGGCCGCGCTGCTGGACAGCCCCGTCGATGAGCTGCACGACATCGACGCGCTGCTGGCCCGCGAGGATATCGACGCGGTGGACATCGTGCTGCCCATCAGCCTGATGCCCGCCGTGGTGGAGCAGGCCCTGGCCGCGGGCAAGCACGTGATCAGCGAGAAGCCCGCCGCGCCGAGCGTGGAGGCCGGCCAGCGCCTGCTGGAAGTCTATGCCGGGCATCCTGACCGGGTGTGGATGGTGGCGGAGAACTACCGCTACGAGGCCGCCTATGAGCAGGCCGCCGCGCTGGTGGCGGGCGGGGTGCTGGGCCGTGTCCTGCTGGCGGACTGGGCGATTTATGTGAACATGACGCCGGAGAACCAGTACTATCACACGGCCTGGCGGCGGGATGGCTCCTTCCCCGGCGGTTTCCTGCTGGATGGCGGGGTGCATCATATGGCCGGGCTGCGCATGGTGCTGGGCGAGGTCGCGGAGGTCAGCGCGCAGATGGCCCAGCAGCGGGAGGACCTGCCCCCGGCGGATACGCTGGCCGCCAGCCTGCGCTTTGACACTGGGGCGCTGGCCGCCTACAGCGTGACTTACGCCGGGGGCGCGCCGTGGTACGGGCCGCTGCAGGTCGTGGGGGAGCTGGGCGCGCTGCGCCTGCTGCGCGATGGCGTGGTGGAGCTGACCCGCAAGGGTAAAACCGAGCTGCTGACCGTCCCCGGCGGCAATGGCGTGCGGGGTGAGTTCGCGGCCTTCGCGGACGCGGTGCAGTACGACATGCCGCACCACAACACGCCGGAGCAGGCCGTTCAGGACGTGGCGCTGGTGGAGGCCATGCTGCGCAGCAGCGAGACCGGCCAGCGGGTCGCGCCGGCCCGCATCGTCCGCTAGCGACGGGTGAATCAAAAACGCGGGGGCGCATACCACAGGCCCCCGCGTTTGTCTTCTTGCAGCTTAGTCGAACTGCGGCTTTACCCAGTTGGAAACCACCGGGATATGCACCCACTCGCCCCGGTAGGCTTTGATCGCCCAGTAGAAGTAGCCCAGGTACAGCAGCGCGCCCAGCCCGCAGGTCAGGATTGTCACCGGGATCAGGGTGACCCCCAGCATCAGTGACAGCATGGCGTGGTAGCGGATGTACGCGCTGTGGCGTGTGTTATCCAGGAACAGCACCAGGATGCTCACCAGCGGCCAGACGCCCATGATCTGCAGCCAGCACAGCATCGCCCACATGCGCTCATTTTCGGTCACGTCTGTGTCCGGGTACAGGTCGTAGTCCTCGTCGGCGAAAAAGTCTTCGTTCTTCCGTTTGTCTTCCATGATCAGTTGTGTCCCCCTCACAATAGGATAGGCGTTCATGTTCACGCCGGGCAGTTCCCGGCGGCCCGTTTAATATGCGGGTGCTTTCATGATCTGTTTACGTCAAACCGGGGGGTTGGGTTGCGCGTTTTCAGCCAGCAGTCAGGCCGTACTGGATCAGGACGGCCACGCCCAGCGGCAGGGCGCAGATGATCGCGGCATAAAGCATCAGGCGCAGGCCCTCGTAGCGGTCGCGGATGGCCTGGCGGGCGTGGCTGAGCGCGTCCGCGTCGCTGGCCGTGCTGCTGTACTGGTAGCGGAAGCTGCTGGTATTGATCCAGCCGCCATAGGCGCTGGCGAGGGCGAAGCCCAGCACCGCGGCGCAGGCCACCAGCAGGCCGTTGCTGTAGTCCTGCCAGGTGCGCCAGCCGCCCAGCCAGCACACGATCCCGGTGAGGGCGAACATCCCGGCATCCACCAGGATCAGCCAGCGCGCAAAGCGCAGGATGGCGCGTTTCTGGCGTTTTTTCACGGGGGCGCTCCTGTTGTTGAACGATTCGGTGCGTCTGCTGGTGTTTTACTGTCTGCCGCGGATACAGGCCTATCGCTTTCATTCGCCCGACACGGCCTGTGTACATTGTCGGAATGATGAAGTTTACCTACTTGACACGGATACAGCGTTATCACTCCCGGCTGATTGACACGGCCTGTGTGTAGCGTCGTTTTGATGATTTTTTACAAAATAGTACGGCTACGTCAGATACGGTATTGGTAGCGTCGCAATGATGACGTTTACCTTTTTAGTGCGGCTACAGCGATATCAATCTCGGTTGTTCGACACGGCCTGTGCGTAGCGTCGCTTTGCAAAGCGACGCTACCGACACCGCGTCTGACATCGCCGCACTGGTTTGTAAAAATCAGCGGCAGCAGATGGGCCGAGTGTACCCTGTTTCGGCGGGTGCGCCTCACGGAAGCTGCCCGCTGCTGGGGCGCTGCTCGACTGGCACGTAATCCGTGACGGTGAACGGGACCGGGGCGCTGCGTTCTGTCGAGCCGTCGGCCAGCACCGCCTCCGCCACCAGTTCATGCTGGCCCAGTTCCAGCGGCCACCATACTGCCCAGGGCGCTTCCGCCGCGCTGCCCACCACCGCGCCATCCAGCAGGTAGGTGACGCGCTGCGTGCCGGGCCGGACGCCTGCCGTCAGGCGCAGGCGCTGGCTTTCCGCGGGCAGGGCGGGCGAGCGCCGGAAGATCGTGTACGGGTCCGGCTCCAGCAGGCGCAGCCCGCGCTCCGCATCGGAGGAAACCAGGCTGGCTCCCAGCGGCGGCTGCGGGATGCCCTCCCGCGCGGCCCAGTCGCGCGCCTCCTGCGGCAGGATCAGGTAGACCCGCTCGATGCGATCCGCCTCCGGCGTGCTGTCATCGGCCAGCAGGCCGCTGCGCCGGTCGATGGTCAGGCGCTGGTGGAAGGGATCGGTCGCAGTCGGTTCCGTGCCAGGGATGAACCATTCCAGCACCCGGCGCGGGCAGGCCTCGGTCGGCAGCAGGCCGCTCAGGGCGCAGACCTCCACCCGTGTTACCCCCTCCGGGCGGGTGAAGCCCGTCTCCGGCTGGCCCAGCAGCACTTCCCGCATGAAGTCATGCCAGATCGGCCCCGCGCCGCTGATGCCGGTCACGTCGCGCATGGGGGTGTTATCGGCGTTGCCCACCCACACGCCCACGACCAGGTTGGGTGTGTAGCCCATCGTCCAGTTGTCGCGAAAGTCGGTGGTGGTGCCGGTCTTGGCGGCGGCGGGCCGCCCGATCTGCAGCGCGGAAGCCGGGCCAAAGGCCGGGGTGCGCGCCTCGTTATCCGCCAGAATGTCCGTGATCAGCCACGCCACCCGCGCATCCAGCACGCGGTCGGCCAGCCGGAACGGCTCCCACTCGTCCAGCACATGCCCGGCGGCGTCCTCCACCCGCGTGATCAGCACCGGGTCGATGTGGTAGCCACCGTTCGCCAGCCCGGCATAGGCCGCGCTGAGTTCCAGCAGGCGCACTTCGCCGCCGCCCAGCGTCACCGCCAGGTCGATGTGCTCGTTGGCGGCCAGCGTGCGCACGCCCAGCCGGGTCAGCAGGCGCACCAGCGCGTCCACGCCCACATGATCCAGCGCCACGACCGCCGGGATGTTGTAGGAGGAGGCCAGCGCCTCCCGCACGCGCACCGGGCCATGCTCCACCAGCCCGAAGTTGGCCGGGGTGTAGCTCTCCAGCCGCCGGGTGACGAACGGCGTTTCCACGTCCAGCACCATTGTGGCGGCCGTCCAGGGATCAGGCTGCGCCGGGTCGAAGGCGGCGGCGAACGTGAACGGCTTCAGCGCGCTGCCCGGCTGGCGGGGGGCCAGCGCGGCGTTGTAGGCGCCGCTGATCGTCTCGTCGAAGTAATCCGGGCTGCCCAGCAGGGCCAGCACATGCCCGCTGTAGGGGTCCAGCGCCACCAGCGCGGCGTTATGGACATTGTGGCCCTGCCCGGTGATGGCATCCGGGGTATTCAGCCGGGCCAGGTGGCGGCGCGCGGCCCGTTCGGCGCCGCGCTGCCAGTCCAGATCGAGCGTGGTGGTCACGGTCAGCCCCCCCGCGTAAAGCTCCTCCGGGTAGCGTGCCAGGAGCTGCTGCCACACCATCATGACAAAGTGCGGCGCTTCGATGGGGAAGGGCGCGGCGGCGTACTGCAGCGGCTCGCGCTCGGCGCGGCGAGCCTCCGCCTCGGTGATATAGCCCTGCTCCGTCATCAGGCGCAGCACGGTCTGCTGGCGGGCGCTGGCGGCGTCGGGGTTTTCCAGCGGGTTATAGCCCGCCGGGAACTGGGGCAGCCCGGCCAGCATCGCGCACTGGGCCAGGTTCAGCGTTTCCACGCCCTCCCCGAAATAAGCCTGCGCCGCGCCTTCCAGCCCGTAGGCGATGTTGCCGTAGTAGGTCTGGTTCAGGTACAGCATCAGGATGTCGTCGCGGCTGTAGTGTGTCGTCAGGCGAATGGCCAGGATCGCCTCCCGCAGTTTGCGGATCAGCGTGCGCTCGGCGCGCTGCTGGGGGTCCAGCAGCAGATTGCGCGCGACCTGCTGCGTGATCGTGCTGCCGCCCGCCAGCACCTCGCCGCCCTGGAGGTTGATCACCAGCGCGCGCAGGATGCCCGCCGGGTCCACCCCGATATGGCTGTAGAAGTGGGCATCTTCCGTGGCGATCGTGGCGTCGATGCAGTCCTGCGGGATGCGATCCAGCGTCACCGCCCGGTTGCGCCCACCCTGCGGATCCACGATCTCGTACAGCAGGCGGCCCTGGCGATCCAGGATGCGGGTGGAGGGCAGGGCCAGCCCGGCTTCCAGCGTGGAGAGATCGGGCAGGTCGGTGAACAGCACGGCGAACAGCGCGCCAGCGGCGATCAGCAGGACGAGCAGCAGCGCGCCCAGGATGGCAAAGCGCGGATGGGCGCGAATCAGGTGGCGCGTGCGGCGCAGGAAGGACATACGGCGTTGCTCCAGGCTCAGTCCGGGTAGTAGTCCCAGCCGGTATCAGACCCGTACCAGTGGGAGGCGGTGTCGCTCCCCACGAAGTAGTACACGGTGAAGTCGCGGCCGTCTTCGCTCAGGGTATAGCTCTGGATGTAGGGCTGCATAGCGGTATCCGTGAAGGTATACCCGGTGAGATCGGCGGGGTAGGCGCCGCTTTCGGCGCGGGTCTCGTAGGCATAGGCCACGATGCGCGTGGTCTCCGCCTGGACGCGGATCAGCCGGTCGCCCAGCACGATCTGGTAGGGCACGATCAGCAGCGCCACGATCAGCGCGCCCAGCAGGGCGGCGCTGCGATGACGGAAGAACAGGACGACCAGCAGACCGTTCAGCAGAATGATGCCCACCATGTACGTGCCGCTCATGACCTCGCCCAGCGTTTCATAGGCCAGCAGCGCGCAGAAGACCTCCAGCGGCAGCAGGATCGCCAGCAGGAGGATGAAGAAGCTCGGGCTTTCGACTCGATTCATGTGGGGTTCCCCCTGGTTCCAATGAGCGTAAAGGCAGCGCCGGGGCATGCGTGAACACACCCCGGCGGCCCATCATACCACTATTCAGCGAAGGCGATTGAATCCAGCAGCGTCTCCAGGTGATTCAGCGCCGGGGCGAAGTCGCCGGGTGCGGCCTCGTTGAGCGTTGCCACGCTGGCGTTCATGTAGCCCACCACGTCAGCCTGCAGCTCCACCACGCCGAAGTTCGGGTCTGGCTCCGCCGGGAACAGGGCGGTGGTCAGCGGCATCAGGATGCTGACGTAGGTTTCGCCGTCGGCGCTGAGGCCCTGGAATGTGTACAGGAAGGCGTTGCTCAGGAACGGCTCCTGCGCCTGGGCATAGGCCGTGATATAGCTGATGCCGCGCAGCGCGGCGGTTTCCACGAATTGCGCCCGCGCGCGGATCACCTGCCCGGCTGGAAAGACGGGCAGGAAGGGCAGCGCGTTTTCTGTTACGTTGTCGCGCGCGGCCATGACCTCGCTGAGATCGGGACGGGTTTCCAGCAGGCGCTGCAGCTCGGCCAGCCGTTCGGCGTGGTCGGGCAGCTCCGCCAGCCCCGCGACCGGGTAGACGAAGATCGTCGCCGCCGCGTCGTTGAAGTTAAAGGGCGCGGGCAGCTCCGGATACAGCATAAGCTGCGTGTGGGCGGCCTGGGGCGGGAAGACCATCTCCGCACCGGCGGGCTGCTGGACGAGGTTCAGGTGCAGGCCCAGCGCCGGGAGCAGGTCGAAGCTGACGCCGTTCACGCTGACGCGCGCGGGCGGATCGCCCTGGGCCAGGGCCGCCGGGGCCAGGGCCATCAGGCTGAACAGGAGCAGGACGGACAGGAATGTTTTCTTGAATGCAGACATGATGAAGTACAACCCCCTCTTGGTTGTATTGGCCGGGCCAGAAGCCAGGCCACTTACGATCACCTGTCACTATAGCGCCGCGCCGCCGGGCAAGCTGGACGCATGGCTGACGACTGGGCTACGGCATGGCGATGATAATGACGCAGGAATACCCTGGCCCGCGGGGATGTGCAACTGCGGTCTGATGATCGTGATATGAGGCTGGCTGCCGGGAACCAGCGCGGTCAGGGTTCGCTTTCGCGCTGGGATTTGCGGAGCACCCGCCAGCGGATGTGGTGCGGGGGGTAGGGCAGCCACGTCGTCAGGTCGCGGCACTCCGGGCAGAGTTCCGGCAGGAGTTCTTCAGGGCGCAGCAGCTGGTGGCCGCAGTTGGCGCAGTAATGCATCACTGCCTGCGGTTCATCCGGCTCGCTGCGGGCGCTGTAGGAGCCGACCATTGGCGATTCCTTTCAACTCGCCCCATGCGGAAGGAAAGCGCCTGTGTCATGCGCAGGACTGGCCCGGCACGACCCGTCAACAATGGCCTGTGAACACGGTTGTTAAGGCCCGATATAGTTCACTGTAACACAAAAACGGCCCCGGTTGAAGCTTTTAGACGATTTTGAGGTGGGGGCGGCAGGCTTGCCGCCGGGCGTGTTTTTCACCTGTCTCTTTCCTCCGGTGGGTCGAGCATGCTCGACCCCTGAAGTTTGGCCGTTTTTGAGCTATTTGGAGGCAGTTGTTACCCAAAGGCATGCCACCGCAACTGCATTTTTCG